>Ga0180732_1000217_pt1 | contig 55023 bp, 49 predicted proteins | sample KR11_01MetaG_FD_148674 | JGI IMG/M metagenome (GOLD analysis project Ga0180732, IMG submission 148674) | Groundwater microbial communities from the Olkiluoto Island deep subsurface site, Finland - KR11_0.1 MetaG | ecosystem: Environmental > Aquatic > Deep subsurface > Groundwater | place... | reverse complement strand
ACATATTTTTTATCATTCTTAGTTCGATTCACGAAACGCCATTTGGTGCCGGTTGGAAAACCCGCACCGCCGCGTCCGCGTAAACCGGAGGCTTCTAAAGTGTCAAAAATCTGATCAGGCGTCATATCGGTCAATGCTTTGGCCAGTGCCTGATATCCATCATGAATGATGTAATCATCAATGGAATACGGGTCGATGACGCCCGCTCTTTCAAGGACAATACGCTGTTCTGCGGGCAACGTGCCCTTACGCGCTGACAACCAGGCGATTTTCCCTGAAAGTTCACGCACCGGAGCTTGCATGGATGCTGCGATACGCCCTTTGTAGAGATGTTCTTCCACGATGTAATGAACATCCTCTTGTTTTACCGGTCCGTAAATAGTGGCTTCAGGGTAAATGATCACAAGTGGTGAGGCATCGTGTCGGCCAACATCGCCAACCATGGTCAAAGAGATTTCATTTTCAAGACCAAAAGCGGCGATTTCACGTTGAAGCGCTTGATAAACCTCTTTAGCGCCATTGGCAATGCTCTGGGCATCACTGGAGACTAAAACCATGGAACGAATCGCTTTCATGTCAGCCTCCTTCTATTGATACTTGGCGAGGATGTCCGGGACCTGAGCGGGGTCCACGTTTCCGATTACGTCGTCATCAATCATCATGACGGGGCCAACACCGCAAACACCAAGACAACTGGTTGTAATTAAAGTCCATTTGCCATCAGGCGTGGTTTCGTTCTCTTCGATTTTCAGAGCCTCTTTAACTGCCAGCCATACTTCACGGCCCCCAGCTACATGACAAGGGGCACTTTCGCAAAACTGAAGCACATGTTTTCCACGTGGCTTGGTTGAAAGCATCCGATAAAAACTGGCCACAGAGAAAAGCTGGCTTTTCGGAACTTTCAGCAAACGGCTGAGCTCATCCAGTGCTTCACCGGGCAGATAACCAATTTCCCGGTTAACGTCGTTCAAAATCGGTATCAATTCATCTTGCGACGCGCCATAACGCGTGACAGCAGATTGCACTGCTTCCAGCACAACCTTACTGTCTTTCGTTTCAATTGTCATGTTTCTCCTCCTCGGCTCTGATGGTTTAATCAAGTTGAAGGAAGAACGTCGAACTCCGCTTCAACAAAACTAATTGATGACAATTGCATTAAAGTTGCAAACTTGCATACAAATACCGCAGCGCACACAAACATCAGGATCGATTACATGGGTTTGTCTGCGTTCACCGGTGATGCAATTGACCGGGCAGTTGCGCGCACAAACTGTACATCCGGTGCAAGGACCATCAACGATATCGTAGCGGATTAGAGGTTTACAAACTTTAGCCGGGCAGCGTTTTTCTTTGATGTGGGCTTCATATTCTGAACGGAAATGCTTCAGTGTGCTGACCACCGGGTTTGGAGCACCTTGTCCGAGACCGCACAAGCTGTCTTCTTGAATTTGTTCGCAGAGCATTTCGAGCGTGTCAAGATCACTTTCTTTGCCACGACCTTCACATATGCCTTCGAGAATTTCAAGAATTCTGCGTGTACCGACACGGCAGGGGGTGCATTTGCCACAGGATTCATCCTGAACAAAGTCCATGAAAAAGCGGGCGATATCCACCATACAGGTGTCTTCGTCCATTACCACAAGACCGCCTGATCCCATAATGGAACCGGCTTTGGCGAGCTCCTGGTAATCCACGGGCAGGTCAAGGAATTCAGCCGGCAAACAACCGCCCATTGGGCCGCCGGTTTGGATGGCTTTAAATGCCTTGCCGTCTTTGATGCCGCCGCCTACGTCAAAAATGATTTCACGCAGGGTTAAGCCAAAAGGAACTTCAATTAAACCGGTGTGTTGAACATCGCCGGCCAAAGCAAATGTTTTGGTTCCTTTGGATTTTTCGGTGCCATAAGAGGCATACCATTCAGGTCCGTTGATGATAATCTGGGGAACATTGGCATAGGTTTCAACATTGTTGACATTTGAGGGCTTGCCAAACAAGCCCTTGACCGCCGGGAAGGGAGGTCTTGGGCGGGGTTCACCGCGTTTGCCTTCGATGGAAGCCATCAAAGCTGTTTCTTCACCGCAGACGAAAGCGCCTGCACCCATGCGCACTTCAAGGTCAAAGTCGAAACCGGAACCAAGAATGTCTTTGCCTAATAATCCAAGCGCGTGGGCCTGGTCAATGGCGATATTCAAAGTCTTGATTGCAAGGGGGTATTCAGCCCGACAGTAGATGTAACCCTGGTTTGATCCGACAGCATAAGCGCCGATGATCATACCTTCGATAACCGCATGAGGATCGCCTTCAAGTACACGGCGGTTCATAAACGCACCGGGATCACCTTCATCCGCGTTGCAGATCATATATTTTGGCCATTCCTGCGTGGCACGGCAGAATTGCCATTTTTTGCCAGTTGGGAAACCTGCGCCTCCGCGGCCGCCCAAACCCGAACGAAGCACAATATCAATCGTTTCTTCAGGAGTGTAGCTGGTTAATACTTTGCCAAGACCTTCATAACCGCCTTCGGCCAGGTATTCTTCAATATTCCCAGGATCGATTATGCCGCAATTTTTTAACACAATGCGAACTTCTTTGGAGGTAGGCGCGCTCAACTCTTCATCAATAAATGTTTTTTCTTTTAGGACGAATTTTTCAGCGGTACGCCCTTTGAGAAAATGTTCTTCCACCAGGTAAGGAACATCATCTGGTGAAATACCGACATAATGCACGCCTTCCGGGTAAACCATAATCTCAGGTCCATTGTCACAACCGCCAATTCTGGAGGTTTCCAATACCTGGATTTCGTCGATTAATCCTTTTGTAACTAATTCGTCTTGAAGTGCATCCATAATATCATGGGCGCCTTTTTTAAGACAAACAGGATCGACACAAACTAAAACATGAGAACGAAAAATCGCCATTGTTACACCTTATAAAAAAATGGAGTGCACGTACCGGTTACAACGTTAGATGTTTACGACGTGGTCTGTAACAACTTTGCCATTACCGACGTGCTCTATTAGGATCGTTTTTGCAACTTCCGGAGTTACTTTTCCATAAGTAACTTTAGCTGCTTCACCGATTACTACCTGAACGATCGGTTCTTTTTCGCATAAACCGATGCAGCCTGTTTGAGTCACGATGACGCCATTGATCGAGTCTTTTTCAATAGTGTCGAGGATTGATTTCATCGTATCGCGTGCACCAGCAGCAATGCCGCATGTGCCCATACCAACGATGACTTGCACCGTACCCGAGGTTGCTTTAAGTTCGCGTTTTTTCAGAGCTTCTTCACGCGCTTTCTTTAAGTCTTCAAGGCTTTTAATAGTTGACATTTTTTTCCTCTCCTGCAGACTTTATTAAGGTTATGATACGTTGAGTGCCCTGGCACCATCAATGCCTGATTGGAGCATTTCACGTAAACAATTCAAAATTGAAGGTTCTGATAACGGTAAATCTTGTATTTCAGCTTTTACAGGTTCATCATCAAACAAAAATTCATCATCATTGAAACGATATTTGAAGACCCAATGTACAGATGGGTTTGCCACCAACAGGTGAAGAAGTGTGGAGGTGATATCACCCAGCGGCATTCGATCAATATGGCTGTGTTGAAATTTCACCAAGATGTTTGTTCCAATACCTACTTCAGAGGTCAATTCGAAGCTTCCATTACACATTTCTGCTGCTTCTTTGAGCAAAGGAATTCCCAAACCGACTTTTCGGGTGGTGCGAGTGGTTACAAAGGGATCAATAACCCGGGCAGCCATTTCAGGTGGCATACCGCAGCCGTTATCATGAACACTCAGTTGTAAAAGATCAATTCGTAAATCTTCAATCACTTCAATAGTGATGTCTTTTGCCTTGGCCGAAATGCTATTCTCGGCTATATCTAATAGGTGAAGTGAAAGCTCTCTCAAGGATTACTCGGCAATTTCCTGAATTGGTTTGAGAACTTGCGGCATTTTATTGGGTTTTACTCTTCCAATCACGTCTTCATCAACCAAAATCACAGGAGCCTGTGAGCATGCACCAACACAGCGACAAATCTCGACTGTAATATTGCCGTCTGGAGTGGTATTTCCGGGTTCAATACCAAGAATTTGCTTGGTTTTTTCAATCAATGCCGGTGTTCCACCAACATAACAGGCTGTTCCCATACAGAATTTGACTGTGTGAGTGCCGCGGGCATTTGTTGTGAAAAAGGAATAGAAAGAAACGACACCGTGAACGCGAGAGGCTGGCACTTGAAGCCTGTGAGCAATATAATCTTGCATTTCTGTGGTTATAAAGCCAATGGCGGATTGAACCTCATTCAAAACAACCATTGTGGCACCGGGTCGATCTTTGTTCTGATCGACAAGTTGATCGATCAACTGTTTTCTAACTGGATCTGTTAAAGGATTGTTTTTTTGTGCTATTGCAGTGGTCGCCGACATTAAGAAGACTCCAATCTTATATAATCAGACAAATTATGTGCTATTACACTAATTGCCTTTTATAGTTTACTTGTTCAATTTGCGTGCAACAATGACTGAATGTCATTATATCTGCTGTTGGATATCCAGACTTCACTCATTCACTACCTTATTGCCAAACACGTTTCAATTTAATTGTTTTGTGTCACTGGATTAATATTTTACTCGATTTTCCCGTAAAAACTTTAGGAAAAACCTATTAATCTATTGTTTTTGCTATGAATTGCCATGCGGATTTCATCTATGGAGGGAGTTTCAAGATACAGAGTCATTTTGCCATTAAATTCATCAAGACGATGTACATCACCATCCTGGATTAACGGATATCCCTTAATTTGTGGAAATTGTTTGACAGCGTCGGCTGGATTAAGGTGTTTAGAAATTTCCAGTGCTTCAATCTGGATATCTGTTGGTACCAATCCAAGGCTTTCGAGCAGCCCAAAAGCTTTACGGTTCACATGAGCGGGGATGAATAATCCACCCAGTTTGTTAACAACTTTCCAGGCATCGTTAAGCGATAAACTTGAACTGACCAACAGTAGTTGTTCTTCACGGCAAATAAAGTCACCAGTTTCATCCACCACAAATTGCTCTCCGAAATGCTCAGCTTCATTTTTAATGTGGGGTAGAGTTTCGGTGACCATTTTTTGAAGCTGTATGATTTGATCAAGCGTGTCAAACAGGCACAGTGAATGAACTTCTTCGCGCGTTTGAATCTCCATACCGGGGAGGACGTGAAGCGGGGTATTACGCGCGGCTTTTTGAACAGCTTCAATATTAGCTGAAGCATTATGATCAGTAATAGCAATCAGGTTAATTCCAAGATCAAGGGCATATTCAACAATTAATGGGGGAATCATCTCCACTTCAGCACAAGGGGAGAGCACTGTATGTACATGAAGATCAGATTTGAAAGGTTTTATCAAAATAACCAGGAATAAAAATTAAAAGATCTTGCGACCTAACAATGAAAACCCATTTCCCAAAGTTTTCCAATCACATTAAAAGTAGGCTTTTCAGTGCTCAAGATAATTACGCCTTCTTCATTTGCTTTGGCAAGCGTTGCTGGTTCTGGCATGGCGCCTTCTGTGATGACGATTGCAGAAAGCTCAAGCAAGGTGGCAACCGCAATGATGTTGGAATGTGCTTGAAGAGTGACCCACACGGATTTATGTGGTGCTCCAGCCATGACGCAGCTTAATAAATCAGATGAATAACCACAAGAGGGTTCAATCGTAGAAAAATCCTTGAGGTCTGTCAGAACTTTTAGATCCAGGTTGGTGATTATTTCTTGTAAATTCATTTAAGTCTCCTTATTTGAGCCGGATGCTTCACCGACTGTTTCTTCGCTCTGAAGAAAAATTTTCAATCGCAAATTTGTGCCTTTACCAAATACAGATTCCAGGCGCATCGAATCGACACAGCGTTTGATGTTTACAAGCCCCATGCCAGCGCCAAACCCCAGTTCGCGGACGGTTTCACTTGCCGTGGAATACCCGGGCCTCATCGCCAATTCTATATCTTCAATACCGGGGCCGTCGTCAGAAATATTGATCGATATCTGGTGGGGTTCAATCTCAACACGAATCACACCGCCATTGGTTGTGTGGATGATCAAATTCATTTCTGCTTCGTAAACGGCTATGCCAGTGCGGCGAGCCATTTGAGGGGTAGCACCCAACCGCAGCAAAGCCGACTTGATAGCCGAAGAAGCCGATCCGCCGTGGATGAAGTCGCCCTGTTTAATGTTGTAGCGCAGGATCAAGCTGGAGCGATCAGAATTTATGTCTTCAAACAAATGACTGGCGCGATACCGCTTGATTTCTTCAGCGTGATAATCTTTTTGCAAGGCTTTGAGAATACCGCTGGTGATATCACCTTTGGTAATGATGCCAATAAGTTGATTGTCTTGGTCAAGTACGGGTAAACGACCTTTGTGTGAGTTGACAAACAACTTTAAAGCTTCAATGACCGGATCACTACCGTGAATCGTCAGAATGGTTGAACTCATGTATTTTGACACTGGTGAGGATAAATCGTTTTCTTGAAGACTGCGAATTAGATCTTCAATACTGATAATGCCAAGTAATTCATGATTATTAACAACTGGAGCGCCTGATATTCTTATTTGTCGAAAAAGGTTGAGCGTTTCTAGCATTGAGGTTTCGGGTGTCACAGTCGATGGATCTTTGGTCATGACTGCTTCCACTTTTAATTCATATGCAAGCTCTTCAACGCGGGTTATGTTCTCTGCATCTTGATCTGTAACAGGTCGTTTTTGAATTCGAGAGATGTCGCCCATTTTCCTCCGATTACGCCTTATTCATCACAAGAGCAAGGTTCGTCACCGACGGGGCGTTCGAGGCTGGGTAAGCCTGCGCGATGCAGCCTGCCGCAAAGTTCAAACATACCAAAAGGTGAAGAGATCAAGGCTAACTCTTCCTGAGAAGCCAGATCAATGGTTTCTTTGGGTGGGGTTTTCCCGCGAACGATAATCACTGCTGCCACATCCGCCATCATCGAAGTTCTAATGACCTGGGGATTGCATAAACCGGTCAAAAGTACCGCCTCAGGTTGGATCGAAGCCAGCACATCGCTCATTAAATCAGCTCCGCATCCGCCTTTGACTTCACGATCAAGATTGGCTGATGGATTGTAAAGATGACCGTCAATTAATGTAATTAAATCTTTAACATTCATAAAAGCAACCTGCCTATGCATACAAAACTATTAATCTATGTCGATATGATACTTTATTCAGGTCATTATTGACAAGAGAAAACACTGAACGAATATGCAAAGCAGAGTACCTTCTATGTTAAAATCAGTCAACCACCAAAAAAGCGAAGGAAATCCCATGAAAACGATGATTCAGTCTGTAAAAGGTACCAGAGAGTTTTATCCCCGGCAGATGGAATTACGACGCTGGTTGTATGCCAAGATTGAAGCCACTGCCACTCAATTTGGTTATGAAGAATGGGATGGCCCTTTTCTTGAAAAAATCGATTTATATGCTGCCAAATCCGGTGAAGAATTGGTCAATGAGCAATCTTTTGTCTTCCCAGATCGTGGAGGAGACAAAATTGCACTACGTCCTGAACTAACGCCTTCACTAGCACGTATGGTTGCTCAAAAACAAAACGAACTTGTATATCCTTTACGCTGGTGGTCTTTCGGTCCTTTCTGGCGTTACGAACGTCCCCAAAAAGGACGCTCCCGCGAGTTCTTCCAATGGAATATCGACATGATCGGTGTGGAATCAGCCGAAGCGGATGCCGAGTTGGTGGGTATTTGTGTGAAATTTCTTATCTCTATCAATGTTACGCCTGACCAGGTGAAGGTGTTGGTCAACCACCGCGAATTGATTGACTCAGAACTAGGCAAACTGGGTGTGGAGAGTGATTTAAAGAAAGCGGTATTTAAACTGATTGACCGTAAAGACAAATTGCCATATGACAAATGGCAAGCCACCGCTCTGGAAGCCGGTTTAACTCAAAATCAACTTGAAGGTGTCGTCAAGTTGCTTGAAAACAAGGAACTTTGGCGCGAATCAGAATACCTTAGCAAAGTTTTCTCCATCCTAGAGAAAATGGGGGTTGCGGAATATGTTGAGTATGATCCTAAAATCATCCGCGGATTGGATTACTACACCGGTCTGGTGTTTGAAGCCTGGGATGTTGGCGGCGATGGTCGTTCTATTTTAGGCGGTGGCCACTATTCCAACCTGATAGGTGATGTCGGCGGTTCTCCGCTGGGCGGCGTCGGTTTCGCTATGGGTGACATGATGATGACTGTAATTCTCGAAAAATACGGCTTACTTCCGCAGTTCGGAGCTTTTGAAAAAACGGTGTTAGTAACCGTGTTTGATGAATCGCTGATGCTGAGTTCTGTTGGATTTGCCTCCGAATTGAGGTCAAACGGGGTTAAAACAATTTGTTACCCTGAAATTTCTAAATTGCAGAAGCAGTTCAAATATGCCGATCGAATGGGAATTGAACTGGCGGTCGTAATCGGACCGGATGAAGACGCAGAAGGTAAAGTAACGTTAAAAGACTTGAAAAGTGGTTCACAAGAAACCATTAAGCGAGAAGACGCCGCAGTAAAGATTCAGCAAATGCTTGTATAACCCTTCAGCCTGTGATAAAATCCTGTCGCTCATGGTGGCTATAGCTCAATGGCAGAGCATCGCACTGTGGATGCGAGGGTTGTGGGTTCGACCCCCATTAGCCACCCCTGACAAAAACAGACTTCACTATCGAAGTCTGTTTTTTAATTCTCAGTAACAATAGAAAAAGCCAACTGCCCAATTACATCCATTATTAATGCATTCATTTCCATCTGTATAATCAGAACAACTTTTACCTTGAGGTTCTTTGGTGGGGGTGGGTGTAGGTGTTAAAGTGGGGCACAATGGAATGTTTGTATTTGATAAAAGACATTTCTCAGTGATCAGGTTTGGATCGATGCAAACATTTTGGTCTGCATTATAGATTAAGTCAGATGGACAGATTCTCTTGGGAGAGTCAGCAGTAATACAACAATTTTTGCGAGTATCAAATTTTTGACCTGCTAGACAAATAGTGTTTTTACAGGCATTCGTTTCCGTCGATAACAGGCATTTATTGATTGGCATACAAACTGACGTCGTTGAAGATTCGACAGAATAATACCCAACTGGGCAGGTTTGGTTATCGGTGTCAAGTAATGGCAAACAACCATAAGTTGCAACATCCAGGTAGCCTTGCGGGCAGGGTGAGGAAGGTAATTTAGAATTTTCCACTTCGCATAAATTCGTTTTCTTGTCAATTTGATATCCCGGTGGGCAGGTCATTTGGACATTTGGAACATCAATTGTATGGCAGTAACTCAGGTTGACGTTAATGCCTTGAGCCATGCCAGGGAAGGTGCATTGATATTTGTTCCCTCCATTAGAAAGTTGTGTGGTTGAACAGGTCAGGGGTTGTAAATTGGCGATCATCGAGTGCAGGGTATTATCGAGGCATCCATATTGTAAAATTTCTATCCCATATGAGGGTTTGCCGCCTAAAAGTTGGCAAAATCCACTGGTTGATGCCGACGAACATGGGAAGGGTGTTGAGGTTGGATATGCCTGGTCTTGATCACTCATTGCGAGGATCTGACAGGGCTGTCCCATTGAGAGGGTTGGGTTTTCGACTTGATCCCTATTTAACGCGCAACGGAATCCGATGTCTGGCGCTTGACATTCAGGTTCTATAGCAAACCTCATAAAAGACCCAATTTCATCGCTTGATGAGGTGTAGCTTCCGCCACGGTAGCCTCTTTTCCTCCCGTCCAATGGCCCGGTCGGGTTCTCGGAGGGTGACGACGCGTAGTAATCTTTTGCATACCAATCTTCGACCCATTCAAATACACTACCAGCCATGTCAAAAGCATAAATGTCGCTGGCACCAAATGGATACGAAAGTATATCGACAGGTGCTGAAGGATCAAGGCATCCCTTTAAATTTAAATAATTGCAATTTGGTTTGTCGCCTCCCCACGGGTAAATTTTGCCAACTGGACCTCGCGCTGCTGCTTCCCACTCGGCTTCGCTTGGCAAGCGTGCTTGAATATATTGGCAATATTCGCGGGCTTGAAACCAGGTTACCCCCACCACAGGATGATTGCCATCATAAGGATATTCGTACCAATATGGTACTTCAGGCTCTTGAATTGGCGGACTGCATTTTCCATCTGCGATGCATTGCGCATATTGCTGATTGGTGACTTCTGATTGTTGAATCCAAAAACCGTTCAGCGAAACGGAATGTCGCGGTGAGAAATCGACTTGATTTGCGCTGTCTTTTCCGATGGTGTATTCGCCTGATGGAACAAAAACAAAATTGCTGAAATCGATCCAGGTTAATACTGAACCTAATGCAGGTATTGCGTCACCTAATTTTTCTTGATTCTCTAAGGTGGGCGTTATTTGAACAGTCTGGGTGGGAGTTTGTGTTATTGTAGGTAGTATAAATGTATGTGTTGCTTCTACCGGAGGGGTGGGAGTAAAGTTGGGAACGATTTTGAATGGAAGATTGCAAGCCATGACTGCAAAAAAAGTGACCAAAACACCCATAAAAAACAAAAGTTTATTGTTTTTCTGCATCCTTACCTCCCTAAAACAAAAACTTTACAGTGAACTGCTTGAAATGCAGCCTGCAACGAGGCGTTGATGTAGAAAGAGGTTATGGTTGTTATTTTTGTTATTGCACAACCCATACACAATAAAACGATGATGGGTTATTTTTCTTTTGCCAGAGGTCTTATCTTTTCAAGGGCTTCTTCCAGGTTTTTTAGAATATCACTTTCTTTGATTAATCCGTGTGTGGCTAATGATTGGCTGGATTCAGCCAACTGTGCTTTCTGCTCGGAGGTCAAATCAGCACCGGTGAGCACAATCACGGGAATCTTGGCGAGCCGCTCATCAGATTTTAATTTATCTAATATTTCAAAACCGTTCATGTCTGGCATGAACAAATCCAGAACGATCAAATCCGGGGTCATGTTATTGAGGATTTCGAGTGCAACCTTTCCGCCCTGTGCCAGAGTAGGATGAATGCGCGGTTCGGTTTCAACCATTTTCTTTACGAATTTCAGATCATTAACATCATCATCAATAATTAACACTTCCATGGCTTGACCTTCACGGTTGATGCGGTGGATGGCATTGATCAGGTCGTCTTGCAGGAATGGCTTAACCAGGTATTCTGAAGCGCCGAGGTTGTACCCTTTATCTTCTTCTTCAAGGATGGAGCAGACCAGGATGGGAATGTCGCGTGTGCGTTCATCCTGTTTAAGTTCATGCAGCACCTGCCAGCCGTCAACTTGCGGCATCATGATATCCAGGGTAATGGCAAACGGTTTCAGTTCAATGGCTTTTTCAACTGCTTTAGCAGGATTGGTGAGCGCGACCACTTCAAAGCCGTAATTTTTCAAGTACCTTTCGTATAGCCCAATAACCTGAGGGTCATCATCAATTGATAGGATCACATTCTCGCCATGGCCTAGGTCGTTCAAATCAAGACCTTTACGATAGCCGATCACTGGAAGCGTGAAATAAAAGGTGCTGCCTTTGCCAGGTTGACTGGTCAGAAGCCCGATTTTGCCGCCGTGCAGTTCGATCAATGAGCGGCTGATCGAAAGACCCAAACCCGTACCGCCAGTTTTTCGGGTGGGTGAATCATCCACCTGAGAAAAGCGTTGAAAGAGTTTGGATTGATCGGCAGGTGCGATGCCCACGCCTGAATCGCTCACCAAAACCCTGAGTTCAGGATTCAGGTTTTCGTCTTTTGAAATCTCCACCTCAATGGTGATGCTGCCTCTTTCAGTGAATTTGATGGCGTTTGAGAGAAGATTCAAAACGATTTGTCCAAGTTTTATTTCATCCGCTTTAACGGATGGCAGATCATTGGGTATTTTCTGGATTAATTCAATCGGTTTGTCTTTGATCAGGCCGGTGGCAGTAGAGATGGCTTTGGCAATTACTTCAGAAATACTCACATCTTCAAGCTGCAACTCCATTTTGCCGGCTTCAATTTTTGAAAGATCAAGAATTTCATTAATCATGTTCAGCAGGTTCATGCCTGAATTGTAGATGGAAGTAATATCCTGTTCTTGAACCTTATTGATCGGACCGTCAATGCCCTTGAGGATTACGCGTGAAAAACCGATGACTGAATTGAGCGGGGTGCGCAGTTCGTGGCTCATGTTAGCCAGGAACTGGCTTTTTACCCGATCCAATTCGCGCATCTCTTGAACCGCTTTTTGAGAGATGGAGAAGGCTCTTGCGTTTTCAATGGCAACCGAGATTTGATCAGTGAGGATCTGCAGCACGGTTAACTCGTTCTCAGAAAACGCGTTGATCGAGGTGGAATGCAGGTCAAGCGCACCAATGATGTGTCCGCCAATTTTCAATGGGATGCCCATTTCTGAGCGCGTATCTGGCAGCAGCGGGTTTGGAAGATAAACCGGACTCAAATTAGAATCGTTGACGATGATGGGTTGTCCGCTGGCCAGGCACGACCCGATCACAGATTTAGAGCCGACCGCCAGCTTGTGTTTGTTCTGTTTCATTAGTTTTCCGGCTTCACCGGTGGATTCCTCGATGATCGCGTATTGATTGGATTCATTGAGTAAGAAAATTGAACAGTGATAAAAACCAAAACGGTCTTTAAGCAAATTGACGATTCGGCTCAATAAAATTTCTTGTGAAAGCGTGCTGGTGGTATCTCTGGCGATTTCGGCTGCGGTTTGTAATTCGAGGGCACGGCGTTGGGCTTCAAATAAAAGGCGTTGGCGTTCAATTGCCACGGCGATACTGTTGCCGATGATTTGCAGGGTATGGGCATCTTTAGGGTCAAGCGCACCAGCTTTGTTGGAACTTGCCAACATGAAGCCAACCGGATTGATTGCGGTTTGAAGCGGAATGAAAATGGCAGCAGCGATACCCGAATTTCTAAAATAGGTTTGAGAGACAACCGGAAGAGAATCCTCTGTGGTGTCGTTAAGTAGTATAGGTTTGTTGGAAGGGAACTCCAAAAAGGGCAGGGCACTGGCAGGCAGTTTCTGACCAGAAGTCCGCGGTTCTGCGCCTTTGCTATATGTTCCTACCAGAGAGAAATCTGGTGATTGAGAAGAACGCGCATCCGAAGCGATGTAGAGCTGGAGTGACTCGCAGTTTTTAGGCATGGCATTTTCACCTACAAGTGAAACCAATTCTTCCATGCTTGATGAATTGGCAATGCCGCTCGAGATTCTGAAGAGCAATTCTGTTTCGGCCAAAGCGATTTGGGTGCTTTCGAACAATCTTAAATTCTGAATAGCTGTGGACATCTGATCCACCAGCGGGGGATAGGTGCGTTTTTCAAGTGTTGAAAAGCGATGCGGTTTGTTTGTTTCCAGAAGCAAGACCCCGGTCTGGACGTTGACACTCCACAGTGGTAACACAGCCAATGAGTGAATATCTTGATTTCTATATATTTCTTTAAGCATTTCATCAATAGGGGCGTCTGTCAGGAGGTCATAATAAACTGGTGAGGCAGACGAGAAAAGGTTTTCAAACATTTCTGCTGCATATTCATAACCGAGGGGGTTAACTTTTTTTGTGGAATCATCTGAATAGTTTGCAGCAACCGTCATCCGTGAAATGCGGCCTTGCATGTTGTAATCAAAAAGCACGATCTCACCACGGTCCACTTCTGAAGTAGAAAAGCTTGAGATGACCGCCATGATCATTTCTTGCATGCTGCTCGCCAGGGCCAGTTGATGCGAGGCGGAATATAGATTTTCAGTTTCGCTTAATGAGCCGCGTAATTGTTTTAACAAATCTTCGCGGATGAGTGTGTTTGAAAAAGCTTCTGATGCAGTGCGCAGAATGTCTATTTCTTCGATTTTCCATTCATCCAGAGAAGCATGCTTTTCTAGCGCGATAAATCCATCCAGCTTGTTATCTCGTTTAAGCGCCAGAATCAGAATGGATTGAATTTCATTGGCGATCAACCATTGTTTCTCGAGTTCAGAAGCATTGGAGAGTGTTCGTGAATGCCATCCTTTTTTCTCAAGGTCAGTCACAACCTCTTCTAGTTGTTCAATGGCTACTTTCGGATAAACACTATTGGATTGGTATAGTGTGGATTCCGGGGAGGTGTAACTAGCGACAATTTGCCATGCCTGATTGGTTACTTCAGCATAAATGGCTCGCTCACACAAACTGGCCTGAGCCAGTGATTTTAAAAAGGATGTGATTTCTCCTGAACCTTTTAAACTTAACTCAGCGACGGCACCTGTAACATTGACTTGAACGCGCTGACGGTTTTCAATGATTTCCAGCGCATGAGTGATCTCGTTAAACAATTTTGCATTCTCAAGAGCTGTAGCAACCTGGGCAGCCACGCTTGATAGCAATTCAATCTGCACCTGGTCAAACGCGTCTTCATTTTGGTAATCAAAGACAGACAGCACACCCGTGGCTCGGTCACCGGTAAGCAGCGGCACCGCCAGCAGTGAAAAAGGCAGGTAATTAGAGTGGTCAATTTTTGTTTCAGCTAATGAAGCAGATAAATTTTGGTTGATCAGCAGTGGTTTTCTGTCTTCCAGCATGCTTTCTTGATAGCCTTGCATCATGACGCGAGGCGCGAGGTTGTTGTTGATGCCGTTGACCAGGCAAACTGGAAAACTAAGCTGTGTTTTTTCTTTATTGACCAGGGTTAATAATAAATTCTCAACGTTCATAATTTTTTGCACCATGGGTGCAATAATTTCAAAAATCTGGTTTTGGTTGACCAATTGGCTTAATTGCTGACCAATTTGATTAAGGTTGGAGAGGTCCTTGTTTCGGCGCAGTGTTTCACGTTCGGCTTTGACGCGCTCTGACAACTCTTTTTGAATAGTCGAATACAATTGAGAGTTTTCAAGAGCAAGACCCAATTGGTGCGAAATTTCCTGCAAAAAGAGGTGGTCTTCATCCGTCCAAACACGGTTGGGTTTGTCATCAATGATCTCGATGACACCCTTCTTCTCTTCGCGCAGTTTTAATGGGACGGCCAGAATTGCAGGTTTGCCGTTCAGTGCTGAAATGGCAACCAACCTGTTATCTTCAAAACTGGCCTGGGCTTGAGCAGTCCAAACGGTGTTTGAATTTTCAAAGTGTTTGTTTACCAGTGAAATGCCTGTTAACTCCTTGTTGTTGATCGGCAGAGAGGATCGGGCTTGATCCATTTCAGCAGTGTCTTGCAGCAGCGTCAAGGTTTTGGTCATTCCCGGGTCAATGGCGGAAATTTCTTTTACTTGTTCGATCACTTCGCTGTCAAAAGCCGTTTTTCTCTTTTTGGGAGTTTTTTTATTGTCTGAACCGTCCACGGATTCTTCCATGGTCAATGGTGCAGTTTGCCCAACGAGCTCGGGTAGGTCTTTTGTGTTCATGTTTTCTGGCTGTTGGCTTTCTTCGATACGCGATGATGTTTGAAGGGTTTTTTTATGGGCTTTTTTGACTTTTACTTTTTGTTTTTTAACCGCACCGACAAGTTCGCAATATCCTCTGAACCCCTGGATTTTTCCTTCTATATCCAGTTTGTGATAAATTGTGTATCGCACCATTTGTTTAGTGTTGTCTGTTGTCAGTGCAAAAAGTTCAACTTCAATCGGTAAATGCTCATGTTGCATTGCTTCGCGCAATTTGGTTTGTTCTTTGACAGTCAGTTGAAATGATAAAAGCGGATTGCCGATGGCTTGTTCAGGGGTCAGCCCCAGTACCTTTAAGATGCCTTCGTCACAGATAGTGATAAGGCCGTTCGGGTCGGTTTCCCATGCATAAATGGGATTTTCACCAGCATCCATGCTGGGAATATCAATCGGCTCTTCATTTGGATTGAAATCAGAGAAAAATTTGTCCAGGCGGGTCGTGATCTTATTCCTTGACATATTGAATGATCTCCTGGGCTAGAAAGTCATATTGCATGGCGGCACGGCTTTTACCAGCGAGGTGATTGATCGGCACGCCTGCTATGACACTTTCACGTAATTTCGTATCCACTTCGATGATTGAATCCAGCACACCACCGATAAAGGTTTGGCGTAAATGTGAATAAAGTGTGCGGTGGATTCTGTTGCGTTTATCAAAGAGTGTGACCAAAAGGCGGTAGCGCAGGGCTGGGTTTCCTTTACTGCGCACCTCCCTGATCAAACTCATCATATTGCGTAAGGCATAAACTGAAAAATATTCCGCCTGTGTGGGGATGATTAAGAGATTGGCAGCCGTGAGCGCGTTGGTGGTAAGCGTGCCAATAAATGGCGGACAGTCTATCAAAACAAAATCGTAGCTCTTTTCGAGAGCAATAATATTGCGCAGTAGGGTTCGGTATTCAGGACGGGTAGGCAGGACTCGTTCAGCGAACCGTATTTCTTTGTTTGCCGGCAGCAGATATAAGCCTTGAATTTCAGTTTTAACCAACGCTCTTTCGAGGTTCAGGTTTTCCATGACCAGATTGATAAAGGATTTCGTGCCTGCATGCGATTCACATCCCATTGCCAGAGATAGATTGGCCTGCGGATCGAGATCAACCAACAATACCCGATATCCAAGAGCAACCAGCGCACCTCCCAGCGAGAGTGCTGTGGTGGTTTTGGCGACGCCTCCTTTTTCATTGGCGATTGCGATCACACGGGTCATCTCATCCTCAAAGCTCTGGCAGTTGGCCGGTGGTCATTTTGTTTTGAAGTGATTTCGTGTTGGTGGTGACGAGCGTATCTGTAGCCCGCGGCACTTCAGGCACATTTAAAACAATTTGCGCCTGCGAAACACCCAGGTGAGTGCTGATTTCTTCCAATGCGATTTGAAGCATCTTTTGTGAATCATTGGTAGATCGAATCTTCGAGGTGATCTCCAAGACTCTGCGCTCTCTTTCAGCATGCTGGATGATCTGATCAAGCCGGTTGACGGTTTCTAGGGCAGACAAAGTCTGTGCTGCAACAGCCTGAGTGAAGCGTTCATTTTCGCTGGTCCACACCTGGTCGTTTAATTCAAGATCAAGGCTGCCGATTGTTTCATGATGCAGCACCAACGGAATGGTGTGTTTAGCATCTTTCAAACGCGGTTTGAGGTAATCCGGGTTTGTGTAACTGACAGTAATTTCTTTTTTTTCGATATTGACTGGTTTCTCTAATTCATCCAGATTAAGGAAGACGCTGGCCTTTGACGTTTTAGCCTTGACGGGTTTTTGAAGTGTAATGGCCAGAAGGTGGGCCGCCTGCTGTAGAAGTGTAACCGTGCCTGCATCCAGGGGTTTGGCGGCAGCAGAGTGGACATCTAAAACGCCAAGGAGTTGGTCGTTTTTAATCAGCGGTAGGGCAAGTTCGAATCGCGATTGGGGCAGAAAGGGGTTTTCAAACCTGGCCGGGTCGGATTCATCCATGATTAATGAAATTTGTTCCCTGGTCTGGATGCATTTACCCACCAAAGAATAGCCGCCGGTCGCGAGTCGGTAGCTTGCAGAAAGCATCTGCTGTCCCTGGTCACCAGTGCCATATTGTAGAACCGCATATTCACGAGAAGCATCCATCAAAAAGACGCCGACATAATGCAACAGGCAGCGCTGCTGAAGCAGTTCCGAAATTTCTTTTACTAAAATATGGTCGCCCGCAGTTTCGGCTGCCAATCGGGTGAGCGCTGCGGTAGTCTGCATTTGAGCTTGCAGGGTTTCAATTTCATCATTGAGCTCACCGGTCTGCACTGGTAGTGCACCAGTTTGCACTTTGTTTTTCTTGAATAACTGCAAGAAGGAGTCTAGCCCGCTCATGTGCTTTGCTCCATCTCAGAAGCTGCGTTGAGACCAATGGAGGTCATGTTGACATGAATTGAGGCACCCGGCAAGTTGAGAGCGGCGCATAGTTCTTCAACCGTGACTTTTAGTATGGATTCATAATCTTTGGCTTGATTAATTTTTGATGTAATTTCGTATAGTTGTTTCTGTAATGCGGATTGGCGTGCGGCATGTTCCATAGTTTGGCAGTTAGAGAGAATTAATGCGATTTGAGCTGACAATAATTCCAGGCTTTCGATCTCTTCGTGACTAATTGCGTCATTAGAAAAAGTAATAATTTCAAATACTCCCATAACACCGTCAGGGGCAATCAGCGGAAGCACCGCACTGACATAAGTGCTGGTAAGTGTCGCGGCTCGTGGATCCATCTCTGAGAGCGTTTGTTTTTTATGTATCGAGGGTTTGCCATCTTTCAGGCAAGCAGCAACGGGTGAAGTATTAACTTCCAGGCTGATAATATAATTCTTGGGGTCCGACTCTTCTAAATCCGCACAGGCGAAGGCTTGCAGTAGGATGTTTATATTCAGGTCATCTACTAGCCAGAGTGTTAAACAAGGTACTTTGAGAGCATCTCTGGTTTTTGTAGCGATGCGTTTGGCTACCTCTTCAAGCGGAAGGATCGTTGAATTGAAGCTTTTTATGGCATCAAGGGCAGCATAAAGACCTTGCCCTTTGAGATCAGCATGGTGAGAGGAGAGAATGCTGTGTTTTTCTTCACGATCCGGCATTTTGGTTCCTCAATGATTTTTCCAGACGAGAGGCATCTTGTTTTGAAGATCACAATAAGCAATAAAGGCACTCATACCAATTAAAGACTTCTCTCCAGATCAGATTTTCAACCCTAAAAAATATGCCACCTGAACCAGGAACTTCTCGACATCAATAGGTTTTTCGATATAACCGTCGCACCCTGCACGCAATGTCTTTTCGCGGTCTCCACGCAGCACATTGGCTGTTATCGCCACAATCGGAACGTTCTTAACCCGTGGAATCGTCTTCAGTTTGGCGGTCAGAGTATAACCGTCCACGTCCGGGATGTTAATGTCCATCAAGATAAGGTCGGGTGTGCAGCGTCGCAAACAGTCCACAGCTTCAAAGGCGTTGGCCGCTTCAATGACGTGGTAATGCTCAGATTGCAGCAGCCTGCGGACGAGCACCCGGTTATCCAGGTTGTCTTCGATGTGAAGAATCGTTTTGGGTTCCGGCATTGGCTCAATTCCTCATTAAATAAAATTGTAGCATATATTGCTAAAAGGAAACCCTGACGAAAAGGCCATTTTAAAGGCAAAACCCAAATTCTGGTTTTCGAATTTGGGTTTATGCACTAATTCAGATGAAGAGAATTACCCGATCAACCCAAGCATCCCGGCAAAAATATAATACGTGCCGGCTAGTGCCACTGCAGCAATGATTAAATTGTGAGTGGTTAATTCAATCGGCTTGTTCAACTTTTTCAATCGCAAAACGATCACCAAATAAACAAGACCGGTCGAAAAGAATGCCATCAATGCAGCGGTTAAGTTAAATTCCATGAGTTCCTCTTAGGCTAAGATATTATCAATTGTAACAAACAAAAAAGACTCTTTCGAGTCTTCTAGAGCGGGTGACGAACAGATTTGAGCGGGTGATGGGACAGTGCCCCCGTATGGGGGTTCGAACAGATCAGAGCGGGTGATGGGATTCGAACCCACGAATACCACCTTGGGAAGGTGGTGCCTTACCACTTGGCGACACCCGCATTTATTATGAGTTTGTATCAAAACGTATTATACCAAAATTGTTAACCATTCAATCAACTTGCAATTATGTAAAATAATTTTCGGTTCTCGGTTCTCGGTTCTCGGTTCTCGGTTCACCAATCACCAATAACTTCTCGTAAACCACCTATTTCCCTACGCTGCTCCATCACGGGGGTTGACTAAACAGCGCTATGGTATAATTTTTTTTGATTTTCGTATAACGTTTATAGGAGTAACTATTGGCAGCCAATCCCTTGAGTTGGTTGATGGGTTTTTTCTCACTTGATATCGGAATTGACCTGGGGACCGCAAACACACTGGTAAACGTGCGTGGCAAGGGCATCGTTATTAATGAACCTTCATGGGTAGTGGTTAACAAACGCACGCATGAGACGATCGCTGTGGGGGCTTCTGCTAAAGAAATGACGGGCCGCACGCCGCCGAATTTTTCCGCCATCCGCCCGTTGCGCGATGGTGTGATTTCTGAATTTGATATCACCAAAAAAATGCTCGAATATTTTATCTACAAAGCGCATCAGCAGACCATCGTGCCCATGCCGCGTCCGCGCGTTTGTGTGGGCATCCCCTCTGGTGCAACCCAGGTAGAAAAACACGCCGTGTATGATGCTGCCATGGCCGCTGGGGCGCGTGAAACGCACCTGATTGAAGAACCGGTCGCGGCTGCATTAGGCGCCGGGCTGCCAATTGGCGATGTGCCTGGCACCATGGTCGTCGATATCGGCGGAGGCACCACCGAGGTGGCTGTCTTCTCATCAGGTGAGCTGGTCGTGTCGCGTTCACTGCGTGTGGCCGGCGACGAACTGGATGACGACATCCTGCAGTACATCCGCAAGAAATACAACCTTCTGATCGGCGAACGAATGGCTGAGCAGGTAAAAGTTTCCATCGGTTCAGCTTATCCATTGCAGACCGAATTGACCCACGTCGTCCGCGGACGCAACCTGGTGACCGGTTTGCCTGCATCCATGGAAGTGTCTTCAGTTGAAATTCGAGAAGCGCTTTCAGGATCTGTTCAAGTCATAATTGATACCCTCCGCGAAGCTTTGGATGAAGTACCTCCCGAGCTGATCTCTGACCTTCTGGATTCAGGCATCTGCCTGGCCGGCGGTGGTTCGCAGCTCCTCGGTATTGTTCCGCGGCTCAAAGATGAGTTAAACTTGCGCATATTTGTCGCCGATGACCCCATGACTTGCGTCGCCCGCGGCGCTGCATTGGTGCTTGAAAACCTCGGCGAATATGAACGCTACCTGGTAAATTTGGATCGTAATAAGAGTCGTGGATAGAAATAGTCCACGCCAAATTGAATGAAAAGACTTTCACAACGCACTTTACAATCGATCACCATCGGGTTGATCATCCTGGGCGTGTTGGCTTTGTCGCTCAGCGGTCTGCTTAATCAAATTGTCGGCACAGTCATTGATCCAATGGTTGCCGTGCAGGGATGGTTCGCTTCTCGCACCCAGGCGATTGTCGAATTCTTTACCATGCCGAGAGATGTTGCCACGTTGAGGCAAGAAAACCTTTTGCTGCAAGATCAGGTTTCTCAACTTCAATCTGAATTATTGGCAGCACGTCAACAGCTTACCGAAACAGACATCCTCTATGCGCTGCTTGATTATGCGCGTGCAAAACCCGAAAACAAATACATTGCCGCCTCGGTCATTGGGCGTGATCCAAGTCCCTTTATGAAGTACATCATCATCAATCATGGCTCAGATGACGGTATAGTCAAGGGTATGCCTGTAGTGACTCAGCAAGGATTGGTAGGCAAGGTGGTTGCGGTAACAGCCACTGCTGCCAGAGTGCAGTTGATCACCGACCCGGGCTCTGTCATTAATGTGCGCCTTGAACAAGCCAGTACAGATGGTCAGGTATTGGGGTCAGTCACCGGTGATATTTCGCTTGATATGATCAACCCGGGTGTAAGCCTGATTCAGGGCGATCTGATTTTGACCTCCGGTTTGGGTGGTGCCTACCCCGCAGATATTCTGATCGGGCAGGTGTTGGCACTTGAAAGCCCTGATAACGCGCTTTTTCAAAAAGCCTCCGTTCAGCCTGTGGTTGATTTTGTCAATCTCAGGGCGGTCTTGATCATCACCAATTTCAGGCCGGTGGACTATTCACCTTTGGTTCCTTAATCGAGTATAAAAGGACACATGGGCACTCTGCTGGCAATTCCGATTATTTTCATATTACTGATGTTGCAAACAACCTTGCTCAGTCAGGTGACTCTTTTGCACGGCAGTGTCGATTTAATTCTCTTGTGGATTGCAGCCTGGAGTTTGCAGAAACAGGTTCCATCCGTCTGGTTTTGGACCATTCTGGCTGCGGTCGCCGTCGCATATGTCTCTGCTATTCCCTGGTATGTTCCAATTGTTTGTTATCCACTTGCCACGATTATCGCCAAATGGGTGAATAAGCGAGTCTGGCAATCCCCTTTGTTGATGATGTTTTTGGTGACGATGATCACCAGCATAGTCAGCAACGGTTTATCCTATGTTGCATTGGCATTAAACGGGATATCCATCCCCTTGAAAACTGGTTTGGTGCAGGTTATGATTCCTTCTGTTCTGATCAATTTATTGGTCGCTTTGCCGGTGTTTGCCATAGCAAGAGACACGGCCCAATGGGTTTATCCGTTGGAGGTGGTTGAATGAAAAACGAAAAAAGACAAAATCTAGGTCTTGAACCTTGGCGCTTCAAAGCCATATATGTTTTGCTGGGGCTGATCCTTGTGATCTACGTCATCCGTTTGTTTAGTCTTCAGATCATTAATGGCAAAACCTACCTCGCGCAAGCAGAAGAAAACAGACTATCCGGTATTAGTGTTTCTACGACCCGCGGGAATATCTATGATCGCAATGGAATAGTTTTGGCACAAAATGTCGCTTCTTATGATGTTGTGATTACTCCCGCTTATCTGCCGACAGATCTCGGCACAACAGAAAATATCTTTAGAGAATTATCTGCTTTAGTTGATATTCCGGTTACCAATGGGGTCATCAACGATACGACTGTGAAATTTTTCACCCCATGTCAGACTGATTTTGGGATAAAAGAGATTGTTTTGATTGGTGATACAAATGAACCTTTTTCACCAGTAAAGATAGTCTGTAATGTTTCACAAGAAATAGCCATGACCATCCGCCAAAAAGAAGGTGAGTGGCAGGGGGTTGGTGTGGCGGTTCAGCAAGTCAGGCAATACCCTACCGGTAACATCACCTCTGAAGTAATTGGCTTTCTTGGGCCAATCACTGCCGAGGATGAAGATTATTATGTTGATCGAGGGTTCGTTTCAAGAACAGATAAAATTGGTTTTGCCGGCGTTGAACGAGAACTAAATGATATTTTGATGGGAAAGAATGGTTCACGATTAATCGAGGTAGACAACGCAGGCAAAGAAATACGAGACGTTCAACCTCCGGTAGAGGCTGTTCCGGGACTTAATGTCACTCTGACTATTGATTCAAAGCTGCAATCTGCAGCTCGTAATATTTTAATTGGTGAATTGAAATTTTGGAATACATATCTAAATCGAATTTTGTCTCTTAATGGTGTCATTATTGCCATGAACCCCAAAACAGGTGAAGTTTTGGCAATGGTTTCGTATCCAAATTATGAAAATAACCGGCTTGAAAGAATTATTCCTGCATACTATTACAACCAACTTGCGACAGATCCCCTTAAGCCAATGCTGAATTACGCAATTTCTGCAGAACAGCCTCCTGGTTCTGTGTACAAAATTGCCGCATCCATTGGTGCCCTAAACGAGGGAGTTGTCACACCTGAACAACAATTGGAGTGTCCTGGAACAATTTCGGTTATTCAAAAATATACACCCAATGACCCTGGAACGATTCGATTGTTTTATGGATCGAACAGAGCCGGGCATGGAATTTGTGACTTTATCAAAGGATTCAGACTTTCTGATAATGTCTATTTTTACAAAATTGGCGGTGGTTTTAATGAAGAAGTGCCTGGTAATGGTCTGGGTGCATATCGGTTAGCTGAATATGCCAGGGCATTGGGTTACGGCAGATATACCGGCATCGAGCTGCCTGGTGAAGTCGATGGTTTGGTCCCTGACCCAACATGGAAGCGTATTTACCGAGCGGAAAACTGGGCAACCGGAGATACCTACAGTACAGCCATCGGCCAAGGTTATGTGCTCGCAACACCTTTGCAAACCATAACCTCTTTTGCGATTTTGGCTAATGATGGCAAGTTTATGCAGCCTACCATTATCAAAGATATAACCGATGACCAGGGCAATATTATTAAACCTTTTGAACCAGAACTTGTTTGGGATATCACCAAGGACCCGTTAATAAATGTTTTGGATGGGAACAATAAACCAACTGGAGAAAAGATAGTTGTCGAACCCTGGGTGGTAGCAAAGGTTAAAGAAGGTATGCGGCAAGTAGTAGTCGATGGAACGATTACCAAGGAAGTCCTTTTTGTGGGAGAAAATATTCCTTCCGCAGGTAAAACAGGTACTGCTGAATACTGTGATAATGTTGCACAGGCAAAAAATATATGCCAACAAGAAAGTTGGCCAACACATTCGTGGTATGTGGGATATGCCCCCTATGATGATCCAGAAGTTATTGTGCTTGCATTTGTTTATAATGGCGGCGAAGGTGCAAGTGTGGCTGGGCCGATGGTCATAAAAACATTGAACGCATATTTTGATTTAAAAAACATTGGTACAAACTCAGATATGTTAACCTCTACAATACCTTAGTAAAAATTATTATGGAAAATAACGGTCTCATCCAAATCAAAGGGATTCGCGAAGGCTTGCTGATCAGCGCCGAAAATGGGGCTTGGGATGATCGCACGGCTGAACTTTTGATTATGGTGAAACAAAGAGAGTCCTTTTTCAAGGGCGCAAGAGTTTGTTTGGATGTGAATGAGACGCCTCTGCGTGTTAAACAAATAACACAGCTTAGAGATCAGTTATCTGATCTTGATGTCACATTGTGGGCCATTCTCAGCAGGTCAGAGACAACTGAAAATAATGCACGTGTACTTGGGCTAGAAACTGCATTACCAGTTAAGAAAGAGACTATCGAAAGCAAAGAGAGTAACGAACGCGTGGAAAGCGCCGCTGAAAAAGCGGTTTTGGTCAATAAAACCCTGCGTGCCGGGTATAAAGTAGAATCAATGGATCATGTGATTATCGTCGGCGACGTAAACCCCGGCGCAGAAATAGTCTCGGCAGGTAATATCATTGTGTGGGGAAAGTTAAAAGGGTCAGCCATAGCCGGCGTGCAAGGGAACATGAAATCCGTGATCTGTGCGTTGGAATTGCGGCCAACACAACTTAGAATCGGTGAAAAGGTTTTTCCGCCACAGCAGAAAAAAGGCAAGACCTTTCCTGAAGTTGCTTACATCGAAAATGACGATTGCAAAATCGAACTCTGGAATAAAGAAAAGGGAAGATAAAAATGGCAGCTATTGTTGTGACGATCACCTCAGGTAAGGGTGGGGTTGGTAAAACCACCACCACCGCCAATCTGGCAGTTGCATTGGCCGAAGATGGCTTCAAAGTTGTTTGTATTGATGGCGATATTGGTTTGCGCAATCTGGATGTAGTATTGGGTCTGGAAAATCGAATTGTTTACGATCTGGTGGATATTGTTGAAAACCGCTGTCGAATCAGACAGGCCATGATCCGTGACAAGCGGCTTGAGGAGCTTTACCTCATTCCGGCAGCCCAAACGCGAGACAAATCCGCCATTTCACCTAGCGACATGATTCGAGTGTGCGACGAATTGCGCAGTGAAGTGGATTACATCATCATTGACTCACCGGCGGGTATTGAACGCGGCTTTAGAAACACGATTGCCCCCGCGGATATTATCCTGGTGGTGACCAACCCCGAAGTCTCTGCCGTCCGCGACGCGGACCGCATTATCGGGTTGGTTGAAGCCGAAGAGAAAGGCCCTGCCAAGCTGATCATTAATCGTGTCAATCCTGGGCTTACCAAGCGCGGTGACATGCTTACCCCCGAAGATGTGGTTGAATTGTTGGCCATTGAATTAATCGGGGTGATCCCTGATGATGAAAATGTGGTCATCAGCACCAACCGCGGACAGCCCGTAGCTTTAGATCCAAAAAGCAAAACAGGCCAGGCATTCAAGAACATCGCCAAACGTCTACAGGGTCAAACGGTGCCATTTATGCAACTAGACGACAAGGGAGATTTTATGTCAAAAGTGGCTGGACTATTCAAGCAGGGAGGCGACTGATATGGCAGCCTGGGGTAAACCGAATCGGCAAAGTGCAGATGAAGCCAAAGAGCGTCTCAAGTTGGTATTGATTCACGATCGTACTGACTTATCTCAAGACGAATTGTCGACCATGAAGAATGAATTGCTGGCAGTCATTTCTCGTCATGTTGAGATTGACCCCGAATTGGTGAAAATCAGCATGAGTCATGACGGTCGTGAACAGAAGTTAACGGCTGATATTCCACTGAAAACTTCTCACCGGCGGAAAATCGGATAAGTTATGTTTAAACGTGAAATCTGGCGAAATTTTGATTTCTGGCTTTTTGGAGCGGTGATTTTTCTGATCATATTTGGTCTCATCATGATCCGTTCTTCGATTGCCGGTAACATTGAATTAGCCGGATATGTGAACCGCCAGGCAACATTTGCAGGGATCGGTCTTGGTGTCATGATATTTGCCACCTTGATTGATTACCGTTACTGGCGTAGTTTTTCAATACTTTTCTATATCATTACTTTTTTGTTCTTGTTGGTTATTTTGGTAGCTGGCACAACCAGTTTTGGTGCACAACGCTGGCTTGAGGTTGGCTTGGTCAATATCCAACCTGCTGAGCTGGCCAAAATTGTCTTGATCCTCGTTTTGTCTGATTATTTTGCAAAAAACTTAAAAAAAGACAAAAACATTAAATGGATCGCAGGTGGCTTGATCATCCTGGTGGGCATTGTGGTACCCATTGTTCTTCAGCCAAACCTGAGTACCACCATCGTGTTGGCAGTCATCTGGTTCTCGATGTTATGGATAAGCGGCCTTCCTCCAAAATATATCCTTTTCATGGGGCTGGCCGGCATCGTTTTGGGGGCTATCGCTTTTCCTTTCCTTGAGCCATACCAACAAGAGAGAATCACAACATTTTTGTTCCCTGATCCAAACGCGCGTTATGGCAATACATATAATATTGAACAAGCTTTGATTACTATTGGCAGTGGTGAGTTATGGGGGCAGGGCTATGGGCATAGCTCACAGGTTCAATTGCGCTTTTTGAAGGTCCGAACTACAGACTATATTTTCTCTGCCATAGCAGGAGAATTTGGTTTCATCGGCACAGTGTTGTTGATTGCTGTCCTGGCATTCGTAATTATCCGCTGCATTCGAGCCGCGCGTAATTCGACTGATTATTACGGTGCCATGATCGCATATGGATTTTCAACATTAATTTTCTTCCAAACCGTTGTCAATATTGGGGTAAACTTGAGGTTGATACCGGTGACAGGTCAAACCCTGCCATTTATCAGTTACGGAGGTAGTTCGCTGCTATCACTGATGCTGGGGATCGGTTTGATTGAAAGTGTATTAATCCATCAGAAAAAACTAATTGAGAGACATTCATGACTGAAATGACGCAGCCCGCAAGAGTAAGATTTGCCCCCTCACCGACTGGCCATATGCATCTCGGCAGCGCCCGCACGGCACTTTACGATTATTTGCTTGCCAGACAAACCGGCGGTACATTTGTCTTGCGTATTGAAGATACTGATACCAAACGATACGTCCCTGAAGCTGAAGAAGAATTGATCAAGGGCTTGAAGTGGCTGGGAATTGAGTACGACGAAGGCCCTGACAAAGGCGGCCCATTTGGACCGTATCGCCAGTCAGAACGAAAAGAGATTTATTCTAAATATGCTGAGCAACTCGTTGAATCAGGTCACGCCTTTTATTGTTTCTGCAGCCCTGAGCATTTGGCCAAGGTGCGTGAAGCACAGCAGGCCAACAAAGAATCTCTGCATTATGACGGTACCTGCCGTGAAATCCCCGTAGAGGAATCGCGTAAACGCATTGCTGCGGGCGAGAGGTTTGTTATCCGTTTTAAGATGCCTAAAACCGGTTCCACCACTGTCCATGACCATTTACGCGGAGATATCACCGTGGAGAATAGGGTGCTGGATGATAGTGTACTGGTCAAGTCAGATGGCTGGGCACTTTATCACCTCGCAGCTATGGTGGATGATTATTTGATGAAGATCACCCATGTCATTCGTGGTTCTGAATGGCTTCCAAGCCTTCCTTTGCATATGCATCTTATCCGCGCATTCGGTTGGCCTGAACCAACCTTTATTCATTTATCGGTCTTTCTCAAACCCAGCGGTAAAGGCAAGATGAGCAAGCGTGAAACCGCAGAAGCTATGAAAGACGGCCATTCCATCTTTGTCAAGGACCTTGAAGAATTGGGCTACGTCCCCGAGGGAGTAGTCAACTGGACAGCGTTGATGGGATGGAGCTACGACGACCACACAGAATATTTCTCGCTCCAAGACCTGGTAGAGAAATTCAGCATTGACCATTTGAATCCCTCTCCGGCTGCCATTAACTTCACCAAACTGGATTATTTCAACGCGCTCCATATCAGAAATCTTACCGATGAAGATTTGGCAAACAGGGTTAAACCCTTCCTTGAAGCAGCAAGTTATAAACCATCTATGGAGACTTTAATTAAGATTGCTCCCATTTTGAAAGAACGTCTGCCAACCCTGGGTGATGTGGTGGATATGGCTGGCTTCTTCTTCAAAGATGCGATTTCATATCCCGCTGAAGATTTAATTGCCAAGGGGCTCGAAAAAACACAGTGCCATCAGGTTTTAACTGAAACACTACCGATACTTGTTGGTCTGAGTGGTATTCAAAAAGATATTGTTGAAGAACCGCTGCGTGAACTGGTTGAAAAGAGCGGATTCAGCGCAGGACAGGTTTTTGGTATCTTGCGTGTAGCGGTAACAGGTCAAAAGGTTAGCCCTCCGCTGTTTGAAAGCATGGAAGTCATCGGTAAGGATACTGTCCTCAATCGAATTCGACAAGCTATCAAGCTGCTGGAATAATTTTTGATTTTTTCTGAAAAATTGCTCCGGACGTACCGGAGCTTTTTTTATTACTTATTGATTTTTTAAGTGCTATTCTTTGTTTATAATATTTCATATTAAAAGGGTGAGACATGAAAAAGACATCATTTCAGATGCTTGATGGCAAGATCGTATTGTGGTTACGTGACCGGGTTTGCGAAGATGCAGATCAGTTGCTCTCAAGTGACCAATTTCGCAAATTTCTTCACCGCTGCCTGAGTGAGATTCAAAACAAGAACTCAAAATTAATGGGAGTTTTTGGTGGGTCAACCATCACTGATAAAGATGAAGAGAAGCTGATTGTCACTTTGAAGTTTCTAACCAATTTACCTGCTGAACATGTTGCCAAGTTAGTTGAAGGTTCAGATATCTTTTTCAAAGATAGTAGTTTGTTTAACGCTCTTGTCGAGCATATCTATAATTATTGGCGGCATTTTCAACGACTTATTGTCTGTCAATCTGATTTGAATAATACCGACTTAAAACCGAATACTACTTTTAATCGCACCATTGAACATCTCACTACTTTGATTCGCAACACATATCGGGATATTCAAGTTAATATCACTGGAAAATATCCTCGTATTTATCGACAGGTGAGCGCCGGTGCTGAAATTGCAGCAATTACCAAACTCAAAAACCTTCACATCCCTGAAATCTATAAGCATAAACTGCAGGATATTGGATTGATCAGACAGGTGCTGCTTTATCCGCCTATGATTTTTAATTCGAAGACCAATAAGCGCACCGGAACCTATGAGGCTGTAAATACCAATCCAATTGAGATGATTAATCTGGATCCCACCAAGTGGTTGTGTTACCCGGCGATGGTCGGGTCTCTATTGATTCTTGTTTATTTCTCAACTGATGAATTTGAGCTAAACTTCGCGCTGTGCAACTTGTTTGAACTGGCTGTCGGCCCTGAATTGCAGCGCAAACCAGATGCCATGATCTTCTTTGGCGTTGAAAAAGAACAACTGCCAGAAGAACTCAGATTGAAATCATATTTCTATGATGACCAACAGAACGAGCTGTTGATTGGCATTGTGCCGAATGATGATAGTTTTGGCTATTTCGGCTATGTCAAAAAATTAGTGCTTACTTTGCATAATATACGCATGATGAAGACAGGCACTTTGCCATTTCACGGCGCATGTTTCCAGCTCAAGTTAGCCAACACACCACCCAAGACAGTATTAGTCATGGGGGATACTGGTGCAGGTAAATCAGAAACGCTTGAGGCGTTCAGGTCAATTGCTTCAAATGAAATCGAAGACATAACCATCATCGCGGATGACATGGGGTCGCTCTCGATTAATCAAGATGGAGAAGTGATTGCCTGCGGTACAGAAATTGGCGCTTTTGTGCGGCTGGATGATTTGCAGCCTGGCTATGCTTTCGGTCAGATGGATCGTGCGGTATTGATGAACGCCAACCAGGTCAACGCCAGGGTGGTTATCCCGGTGACCACGTACGAAACGATCATGCTCGGCCACAAAGTGGATTATGTGTTGTATGCCAACAACTACGATCCGATTCCAGAAGGTGAAATTGCCATCCGCCGTGTTAATGATGTCGATAAAGCACTGGATATTTTCCGTTCCGGGCGGGTGATGAGCAAAGGTACCACCACGACCACCGGAATTGTGCAAACCTACTTTGCTAACGTTTTTGGTCCCCACCAATATCAGGAACTGCACGAGGTGTTGGCCAGGAAACATTTTGATAAGTTCTTTGCCAACCAGGTTTTCGTGGGCGAAATGCTCACCCAATTGGGCGTGGAAGGTTGCGAGCACAACGGGCCGCTTAACGCTGCGAAAGATCTGTTAATGTTAATAAAAGGCAAAGCTTGAAAAGCGAAACCAAAAAATGTCCCGAGTTCTCAAAATAACTAAATTCGGGACTTAATATTAATCAGATCTGATCACACCTTTAGAGGAAATCAATTTTCCTAACTTAAGGTGAGTGAGTCAAAATGAAAATCGATAAAGGGTATTTGTTTTTCAATTCTGTATCGGCGATTTATCATATATTGTTTACACCACTCGTCATCCGGGTCTTCACCCATTGTAAAAAGTATTTGAGCAAAAAGACTTATTCCTCTAAGTTTTAAGAAGTATGGAATTTCCTTATGCCATTTGGGACCAAGATGGTTGTATTCTTTATACCCTTTAAAGAATGCATCCAAAAAATGTTTTGTAAATTCAAGTGCGTTATCTTTACCATAGACGATATATGACAATACCATGGCAATATCGTATATAAAATGAACATAGACACAGTCATGAAAATCAAACAGAGTAATTTGATAATTCTCACTAATAAATCAGTTCCCCAGATGTGCATCTTGATGGATTAATCCATAACCATCCAAATCTTTTGGCAGCTCCTGTAGATGGGCAAAAACTGACTGATCAATTTTGAGTATATTTAAATCGTCCTTGGATAATTGACGATCTGGTGTATTGTTTTCTTGATCATCCCAGGAATACCGCTTCCAGATTAAGTTTGATGGGATGTCGTTTTTGGCCAATTGGTGCATTTGCCCCAAAAGTCGACCATAATTAATAAAAAATCTGTCGTTTGGGCTTTAATTTCAATCCTTTTTAATTCAATATTATTCGTGTTGCTATTTTATATAATATCCCGTAAAATACATTCGTGAAAACGAATATGTCCTCTCCAATCATTAAGCTTTCTGAGTTATTGACATGTATGTCTCAGCCTGCGCGGATTCAGATCCTTTTAGGCATTGGCACACAAGAAGCCTGTGTTTGTCATCTTGAAGCAGCGCTTGGGATGAGTCAGGCAAGTATTTCGCAACACTTGATGATATTGCGAAAAAGCAATTTGGTTGTGACTCGAAGAGACGGAAGGCACATCTTTTACAGTTTAGGCAAACCCGCTCTGTTGGATGTTTACAAATTGGTGGCGATTACCTACGGAATTGATTTGAATGGCTTGGAGAATCTTACTTTTACACCTATACCGGATTGCCCATGCCCTCAATGCAACACAGAGGCTGATAAAAAATAGTCTTTTGGATTGTTAAAATATTCTTTAGTAATAAGACAAGGAAAAAATTTATGGAAAACAAAAGTGTAACAAAGCGATTATCATTTTTAGATCGATACCTGACGCTTTGGATTTTTCTTGCCATGGCCATAGGAGTCGGGTTGGGGTATTTTCTCCCTAAAGCAGTCGAGACATTCAATGGGGCTGTATCAGTAGGTACAACCAATATCCCCATAGCCATAGGATTGATTTTGATGATGTACCCTCCTTTGGCTAAAGTGCATTATGACCAACTTGGCAAGGTGTTCAGAAATTGGAAAGTATTGGGCCTTTCACTAGTTCAAAACTGGATTATCGGCCCCATCTTGATGTTTGCCCTGGCAATAATTTTCTTGCGAGAGTATCCGGAGTACATGGTTGGGTTGATCATGATCGGTCTGGCGCGTTGTATTGCCATGGTGATAGTTTGGAATGATTTGGCAAAAGGCGATACAGATTACGCCGCTGGATTAGTGGCATTTAATAGCATTTTTCAGGTGTTATTCTTCAGCTTCTATGCTTATATTTTCATTACCGTGCTGCCGACATGGTTTGGATTACAAGGTTTGTCGGTGCAGATCACCATCGGTGAAATTGCAAAATCAGTTTTCATCTATTTAGGCATCCCATTTCTTGCTGGTTTTATAACTAACAGGGTTTTAATTAAACTCAAGGGTAAAGATTGGTACTATAAGAACTTCATCCCCAAAATTAGCCCGGTAACCTTGATCGCGTTGCTTTTCACCATTTTGGTGATGTTCAGCCTCAAAGGTAATTTGATCGTAAAAATCCCGCTGGATGTCGTTCGTATAGCAATTCCTTTATTGATCTACTTCGTAGTCATGTTCTTAATCAGCTTCTTAATGGGAAAAGCAGTTGGCGCGGATTATAAACAAACGACTACGCTTTCATTTACTGCTGCTTCAAATAATTTTGAACTTGCCATTGCCGTTGCTGTTGCCGTATTTGGCCTTAACTCAGGTCAGGCATTTGCCGCAGTCATCGGTCCGCTTGTGGAAGTGCCAGTGATGATTGGCCTGGTTGGTGTGGCTTTCTGGCTGCAGAAAAAACTATTCCGCAAAGAGCAACCAGTAGCTGTTAAATCTTCATAGAAGAATTCTTGTGACTTGAAAACGGGATGGGCATTTATTGTCTATCCCGTTTTTAATTTGTATTTAAATCTTTGTCATGACCAATTTTTGTACAATCGATAAGCATAAATTCCCGCCAATTTCTTTTATACTACGAAGTTGGTCGAAAAAGCCAGCAATTAGAAAAATTGAAATTAACCCCTTGACATGAGCTTTGTTGGGCATATAATCATATACATGGAATTGAATATGATAGATCAGAATATTGAAACTAAACCATACGACCTTCAAACACAAGTATTTAAGGTCTTAAACCACCCTGCCAGGCTTGCGATTCTAGAAATTTTGCGTGATGGAGAACACTGTGTTTGTCACATGGAAGCCTATTTGGGTTTTCGGCAGTCTTATATTTCGCAGCAATTGGCTGTACTGCGTGAAGCCGGCCTTATTCAAGACCGCAGAGACGGATGGAACATTTTTTACCGAGTGGTTAATCAGGATATTTATGATGTATTAGATGCGGTGCAGAAGTATACAGGACAATCTATCAATCCATCAAAAGAGCAGGTTGTAAGTTGTAATTGCCCACATTGTGTCTCAAAAGCAAACAGACAATAATTATTTTGAAGAATCATACACAAACCAGGATAATAAAGGAGTTCTTATGCTGAATATCAAAATTTTGGGTTCAGGTTGTGCCAATTGCAAGCGCCTTGAATCAATTACGCGAAAAGTGGTAGACGAGATCGGGTTAGAAGCCGAGTTTGAAAAAGTTACAGACATGAATGAAATTATGAAGTGGCCAATTATTTCTACTCCTGGTTTGGTTGTCAATGACAAGGTACTCTCTTCTGGTCGTATTCCCTCAGAAACCGAGATCGCGGGTTGGCTTAAAGAATAGTAATTAATAATGGGCAGCTTGGTCTGCCCATTATTTTGAAAATAGGATATTCAAAAATCCGCATGTAATTTTGTGTTTATTAAGAAGGTACTATGGATGCTATTTTAACTTACGTTGGTACATTGCTTTGGTCAGGTTGGACCGGATTGCTGGATTACCTGGCTGCTCATGTTTTGTTATGTTTGGTACCTGCATTTGTAATTGCCGGGTTTATGAGCACGATGATTCCAAAAGAGGCGATCACGCGTTTTCTTGGGCCTAAAGCCTCCAAATGGATCAGTTATCCGGCGGCCTCAATCGGTGGCTTCATTCTAGCTGTATGTTCCTGTACCATCCTTCCGCTTTTCGCCGGCATCTGGAAGCGTGGTGCAGGGCTGGGACCAGCTATCACCTTCCTGTTTGTTGGTCCGGCTATCAACATTCTGGCCATTACCTACACCGGCGCAGCCATCGGGTTCGATATCGCATTTGCGCGCCTTATCCTTTCTATTATTTTCGGCATCATCATCGGTTTGCTCATGGCATGGTTCTTCCGCAAAGAGGAAAAGGTGCGTTCGGCTGAGATGGAAGCAAATGGTGCCTTTGATCAGACAGCCAAAGTTAAGCCAGCCGTTTGGGGTCTCTTTCTGATGTTGATCTCGGTTTTGATTGTTGGCACACTTCAGGTCGGCCTGTTTACTAACGTATTCGCCTCAATCATCCTGCCGTTTGACATGAACAGTGGTTTCGGCAACTTTTTATCTTCACTAAATCTCACTTTCCAGGGCGCGGTGCTGATCGTAATGCTGGTGGTGATTGGCATTACCGCCTGGAAAGGTTTCGATAAGATACTTGATGGTTTTTCAAAATGGACCTACGTGGCATTTGCCATGATTGGACTAACTATTCTCATCGCCTCGCCTTCAGAAGATTCCGGATCGTTGGTAATCGGTCTGAATGGTCGTTTGATAGCAGAGTTTATACTGCTCATCGCCATAGGCATCGTGGCGCACCGTTCGTTCACCAAAGATGAAATCAGCGGTTGGGTGTGGGAGAGCTGGAAATTCGTAAAACAGATCTTCCCCCTCCTCATCATTGGTGTCTTCGCTGCTGGCATCGTAAAGGTCATCATCCCTGAAACCTGGGTGCGTACAATCGCTGGAGAAAACACGATCTGGGCAAACGCTGTTGGTGTGTTGTTCGGTGTGTTCATGTACTTTCCCACCTTGGTGGAAGTTCCCATCGCAAAAATGTTCCTCGACCTGGGCATGGCGCGCGGCCCTCTGTTGGCCTACCTGCTTTCAGACCCTGAACTCTCGCTGCAGTCCATTCTCGTGTTGAATGGGATCATGGGCAAGAAGAAAACAGTTATTTATGTTTCCTTGGTGGCGTTTTTAAGCACATTGGCAGGTTACTTATTTGGATTGGTAATTTCCTCAGTTTGAGTGAGATATAATTATTCCTTTGTGGTTATTTGATTAGGCAATACAAAAACTGAATATAATTGTCATTGGTGGTCCAATCGAAAAAATGAATTGCCTAATTCAGATGAGGAATACTGTGTAAGCTTAGAATTCTAATTTTTACTCTTTTAAATAACCATCTGAACCCTTAAAGGTTCACTAAATCTACCTTGCAAAGATATCCCCAATTCGAGATAAAAGGGTGTGTAAAAATCTTTGCAACACGAAAAAGGAATAACCTAGACAATGATAAATATGAATAATAAAAAGAAAACCTTTATTGCGATTCTGATAATCATTCTTGGAGTTTTTATTCTGAATCAAACTTCTAAGGTAAGTGCCGATGCTTTGCCAGCCAATCAAGGCAAGCTTCTCCAGGAGCAAAATACTGTAAGTATTTATTTTTTCTGGGGAGACGGTTGCCCACATTGCGCCGTTGCCAAACCTTATCTGCAATCTCTTGGCGACAATAATTCATTAATTGAGGTTTTTTCATTTGAGGTATACAACGTACCTGAAAATTTAGTCATTTTTGAAGCCATGACCAAGGCTTATGGTTTTGAACCAAGAGCTGTTCCAACGATTTTTATTGGAGATAAGTATTGGGAAGGTTTTTCAGACATTATTCAAAATGAAATTCAACAAGAAGTTGATCGATGTTTGGTTGAAGGCTGTGAAGACCGGGGCAAAGATATTCTTGCTCCAACTTCAGCGATTGACGAGACTGAAATTCCTGAAGCAACCCCTTCAACGATTGAATCTGAAAGCGAAATTGTGAAGTTACCCTTGTTTGGCGAAATAGACCTTTCGTCAAAGTCATTATTTCTTAGTACGCTGCTGATCGCATTTATAGACGGCTTCAATCCTTGTTCAATATGGATTTTGTCGATGCTCCTTGCGCTAACACTGCATACAGGTTCGAGAAAGAAAGTCCTTTTTATTGGCTTGATCTTTATCTCCGTTACCGCAGCCATCTACGGTTTATTTATCACAGGATTATTCACTGTTTTTAAGGTGATTAGCTTTGTGTGGTGGATTCAACTGCTCGTTGCCCTGGTGGCGCTATTCTTTGCACTTGTTAATATCAAAGATTATTTCTGGTACAAAGAGGGAGTCTCCTTCACAATCTCTGACAAACAGAAACCGGGCATTTTTCAACGGATGCGAAAATTAATGGATGCCAGCCAATCTTATTGGGGTCTGGCGGGTGGAACCATCCTTATGGCAGCCGGTGTTTCGCTGGTTGAGTTTTCTTGCACCGCGGGTTTCCCCGTTTTGTGGACAAATCTTTTGGTTTCACAAGATGTATCTGGTTGGTTATTTGTTTTACTATTGTTGGTTTACCTGATTATCTATCAATTGGATGAACTTGGCATTTTCCTTATTGCGGTCTTCTCTATGAAGGCATCTAAAATGGAAGAAAAGCACGGCAGAATCCTCAAATTGATTGGCGGGGTATTAATGCTTTGTCTCGCGGGTGTGATGCTCATCAACCCCAGTTTGATGAATGATATTGGCAGCACATTGATCATTTTTGGCGTAGCCTTCTTAGTTACACTGGTCATTTTGTTCGTTCATCGCTGGTTGTTGCCGAGATTGGGAATTAAATTTGGTAGTGAGGCACAAGGTAACAAGAAACGTAATCGCAAGTAGAGGGTTCATAAGTGGAGAATGTTGTGACCGTAATCGTGAATTGATTGAATCCCCCCACACTTTTACGGTGGTTGGCGTATCACAAGACAAGACCAGATATGGTTATGAATTATTTGAAGTGTTAAAAAGCATGGGCATTATGTACTTCCGATTAACCCAAAGTATAGTGAAATCGATGGGGAGCCCTGTTACCCATCAATCGCAGATTTACCCTCCAGGCCTGATGCTGTAATCAGTGCAATCTCCCCTTTGGCGGCAGAATAACTGGCTGATGCATGTGCAGAAGATTTGATGCCCATTCTCTGAATGCCACCCGGCACTGGTTCAGCCAAAGCCATACAAGTATGCAAAGATAACAATGTGATTGTGCTACATGACATTTGCCCCGCGTTTATTCTCAAGCTGCCCTGTGAGCGATGGAACGAATTACCCTAATGAATAGAGGTTGGATTAGTCATGACTAGAAAACACTTAACGCGAAAAAAAACTACAAACAAAGCTAACATCCCTTTGATCGTGATCTTGGGGTGTCTCGCAGTTGTTATCAGTGTCATTCTTCTTTCCAAAGTAGGAGATAGCAAAGCAACACCGGCTTCAACTGGCGTAGCTGATAGTATGTTAGAGTCATTCATCGAAGAAGGTAAACCTGTATTCGTCTTTTACCATTCCACTGATTGTTACACTTGCAAAGTGATGATGGCAACTGTGGCAGAAATCTATCCAGAATTTCAGGGAGTTGTGGCTCTCATTGATGTAGATGTTTATGATCCCGCCAACCAAAACCTGTTGCGAGCAAAGCAAATCCGTTCCATCCCAACCCAGGTTTTTTATGATAATAAAGGCGAAAGCACAGTGATCATCGGTGTTATGGAACCGGATGCGCTAAGGCAGTTACTTAACACTTTGACGGAAGGGTAATCATGGATATTGATCCAGCGTTATTACAGCCAACATCAATCCTTGGTTATTTTCTGGTGTTTCTGGGTGGCATTGTCACCAGTATTGGACCCTGCAACGTCGCCATGATCCCTTTGATCATAGGATTCATCGGTGGATCGCACGATGTACCAAAGAAAAAAGCTTTTTCAATTTCGCTCGTTTTTACCATCGGTTTAGCAGTTACTTTCATGCTTTTGGGTATCATTGCATCACTAGTTGGCGGTTTGATCGGTGGCACAACACACATTTGGTATTACCTTGTGGCAGTGGTCTGTTTTGTGATTGGTCTGCAAATGCTCGGCGTTCTAAAAATTAGCACCCCTATGTGGTTTGGTGGCCTTCGCGAAAAGGTTAAGGCTAAAGGATTGTTTGGAGCCTTTTTGCTAGGTCTTATTTCCGGACTGGTGGCCTCTCAATGCGCGACACCTGTATTGGCAGCCATCCTTACTTACGTAATGGCACAAAAAGCCGGATTGGCTTATGGGGCTGTTTTGCTCTTTCTATATTCACTTGGGCGTGGAGTGCCAATCATTCTCGCTGGGACATTTACAGGGGTACTGAAAAGTTTGCGCTTTTTTGGTAAATGGTCTGAGTTATTGGAAAAGGTCAGTGGTGGAATTATTATTTTGGTGGGTTTATATTTCTTGTGGATTGCATAAATTGTTTTAGGGTATTTTCTCAATTTTATATTTGATAAAAGGTATTGAACTGATTTGGATTTCTGTTATTAAAAAAAGCGGGTCTCTTTTGTGTAGATTGATAGCAATATTCATTTATTGACTCTTTAAAGTTGATGCGAAAGGATTTTGAAGCGTAGCGGAATGCAAAGCTGAGCAACGCGAAGTCCACCTCTTAAAGAAAAAGACAGACGCCCGTGTCTGTCTTTTTCTTACTGTAGTCGGGGCGAGAGGATTTGAACCTCCGACCTCTTGCACCCCATGCAAGCGCGCTAGCCGGGCTGCGCCACGCCCCGAACAACGAGCAGAATTATAGCCGTCTTCGCTTGTTTTGACAATAGCTGAAGCGAAGATCGGCCGATTAATTTAAGCTAGGCTTGATGCGCCTTGATCAATTCTTCGCGCCGTTCTGCCATCTGTGTGCGGATCTTGGCGGCGTCTTTGGGATAGGTGAAATAGAAGAGGGTGAAACCGATACCGCAAATGATCCAAGGAAAGGGAATCGTCCACAGCAGGGCGTTGGTCAGACCAATCTTGACGGCCAGAGCACCAGCAATCATGCTTGAGAAGGCTGACAAGCCCCCTTCGATCAAGTTCACCATCGAATAGGCACTGGAGCGTCTCTCAGGTGGCACCACGGCTTGCATCATGGGTTGTTTGGCGCCGGTTCCAGGCCAGCCTACCAATAGCGCGGTCATGAATGCCCAGCCCAAGAAGAGGCCAAAACTCATCTGCGGACCGTATTTAATCAGCACAAACATCAGCGGAACACCAACGAAGACTGAGAACTGTCCGATGATGGTGCGGCCGTACTTGGCATTTTTCTTTTCAGCATAGTCGCCGATGATTCCGCCCACAAAGTTGCTGATGGCTGCACCTATGACCACAAATGCGAACACAATGGGTGCACTGCCTTTGGGATCATTCAATGAGATAGAATTAGAAAAACCTATTTCTGTCACCATCCAGTTGATCAGGAACACACCCATCACCACCCACGGCATGGACCCTGTAACACCTTGAATGATGGCTGCCCAAATAGTGGGGATTTTTAATGTGTCGATCATGTCTTTGACATTGATCTTGTAGCGGGTTTCATCTGCCTTGGTGATAATACCCTTAAGTTCCGGTTCAGAAGATCCGCGGGTGGGTTCTTCAACAAACAGCAGAATCACGAATCCGGTCAGAATACTGGCGATACCCAGACCAATGAAACCCCATTTCCATAAATCTACGGTGGCAACGAATCCAAGTGCGATGACGCCAATGACCGTGCCTAATAAACCAATCAGACTGATCATGCCCAGGGCGCGTCCGCGTTTGTCTTGAGAAAAATGATCGCCCAGCAGCGAAAAAGTCGCGGGCATCAGACAACCCAGACCGAGACCAGAGATGATGCGGATGATCATCAGTCCGGTGAACGACGGCATCAATCCCACCAGAATGGTCCAGATGCCCCAGATACCGGTGCCAAAGAACAAAACCTTCTTGCGGGACCATTTATCCGAGGCGTAGCCCCAAAACGGCGCGCTGACCGTTTGGGTGATGCTGCGCAGGGTTTCCATGAGGCCGATTGATGCCAAATTGACCCCAAATATCTGAACGATGATCGGGGTTAAGACACCCATGGATTGGCTTTCACCTGAATCAACCAGGTTTCCTAGTCCAAGGGCAAACAAAGTGCGGCCTGATTTCTTGTGTTCACCTTTCATGTAACCCTCCCGGCTTAAGATAATAAAAGAGGTCAGAGAACATTAGCAATGTGAGCAATAATGTGTTCTCTGACCTACGGCATTCAGTTTATTACCAAATGAAAATGCAGATAAGTGACATTCGGCCTGAATTGTAATAAATTAGTAATCTTTTCGTCCATAAGCATAAAAAGTGGGCACCCATCTGACCCTTGAACCTTTTTGTTGGGCAGCCAAATCAAGTTGTCGTAATTTATCCAATTCTTGTGGTGAAGAAATAAGCTCAAGATCATTCTCCAAAATTTTCCATTCAGAATCAAACCATGGTGGAATTTTATCAGATTCCGCCTGAAACCCTGAAATGCCATATTGGATTGCTGCGAAACCAGCTTGATAGAGTTGAGTCGAAAGTTGCCGTCCGGCCATTGGATTTGCGCCCTGTTGGATAAGCGCTTTGGTTTGCATCTCTCCCAATGTCCATAATTCCATAGGGTTATCTATCCGTGCCAGATAATCGGGCTCGGCCAGAGCAACCACAAACCCGCCAGGTTTGATCACACGCTTGATTTCTTTAAACGCCTGAACAGGTTCACGCAGCCATAAAAACAGGTAGTGTGCCACAACAAAATCAAAATGATTGTTGATAAAAGGAAGGTGGTTTACATCTGCACATACATAATGGGTGGTGGTGTCAAATTCCTTGGCGGATGCCACCCGTTCAAGCTGTATGTCGATACCCGCTGCCTGAATTTTGGTGAATTCCTTCAATTCCGAGGTGATAACACCTGTCCCGCATCCAACTTCAAGGACGCGGGACTTTTCATTGATTCCAACTTGTTGATAAAGGTATTGGCGCAGTTGTTTTGTCCATTTTGCCTGAACAGAGAACCGCTCGTGCCAATCCAGATTATCCATTGTGTGAAATTTTCGCTTGAGCCCAAATTCTGTTAAACGGGTCAGTCAAGAAGTTACCTAGAACCGCTTCCTTGCCTTGACCGGCCAACACATCTCCATCAGGTTCTACATATAAAAAGCTTGAGCCGGCGCCATCTGTACGCATTTCTCCCATTTCCAATTCGAGGGCAATCGGATTGAATGATGAATACGGGACAGGTAAATCCGTGACCAGCGAGAATCCGGCTTCCACTGCTTTTTGAGCATAATGCGGCAGTGATTTTAGTAATTCCTGCGAGTCTGCACTTAATGAAAGTGATTTCACCTGCATTTTCGCAAGCTTTTCAAGCGTTTTTTCGAAGTCCGGTTTGTTGCGGTTGTTTAAGGTGACGTGAACCGTCAGGAAGATATCTTCGGCAATCGCATCTCTGATGGCTTCCCAGGATTGGTCATTGAATGGATTGAGCACGATCATTAGATGATCAAGACCAGCCTCGAGTAATTGGTGAAGATAATCTTTTTCAGTTAATCGGCTGCCATCGGTAATGAGTCCGTTAACCTGGCCAAGTTCCTGTGTGAAATGCACTAATTCAGGGATATCAGGACGCAAAGTTGGCTCACCACCTGTGAAAATAACATGGGGGATGCCAGCTTCCCACGCGTTTTTGAGCACCTGCTTCCATTCTTCCTTATCCAATGTGCGTTTAACGCGATCATTTGGCGCATAGACGCTATTGGAACCTTCAACTACCTGATAGGTAAGCGCGCAATCCAGGCGTAAGGGTGCAGACAAGTTTTCATCGTGTCCGTCAAAACGTTCCATATCCAAAAAGGTTTCCGGGTCGAGGTCGGGTGTAGATACCAGCGACTCCATCCGCTCTTTGAAATCATGAAAATCTGAAATGGCTTCATCCGAAGACACCCGATAACGATGCATCATTTCTGCTGCAATAGTCTCGAGGGGGGTTTCTTTGATCAAATGATAGGCGTATTCCACTGCCGTTGCATTCAGATGCAAAATGGTACTGGCGTTGATGATCATTAGTCCTGTGCCTTTTTCATCAATGCGTAGATGCAGCCGGTAGGTGGATCCAGACTCCAGTTTGAGCATGGACTGATAGTTTCCAGCAGGAATCGGTTTAGGCGTAAAAAGAATATTGTTGATAAATGTCTTAATCCTGGCTTTCATTATTCCCTCCGGGAAGAACTGGTTTAATTCACTTTAGCAGCCAGCGGACATCCGCCGCCGCATTCACTTAATAACGTACAATCATTACATTTTTCTGGCAGGTTGTGGCGTTCACGCAGTGATACTGCCAGTTCATGATTCCAAATCGTGTGCCAAGGTTGAGTCAAAATATTACCAAGCGATTGATAATACGACTGGCACGGGATGACGTCGCCATTGGGTTCAACGCACATGTTATACAACGCGGCTGTGCATCCTTTAACGCCTAACCCCATCTGCACCGGATCAAAATTGCAGTATTGAGTCGGGGTGTACCATATCAAACGTTGTTGGTATTTGTCAGTGATGACTTGCGCAGTTTCGAGAATCGGTTGCAGTTCACTTTCAGACAGCCCGGTTCCAACTGTAGCGCCGTGACCTGAATAGATCAGCGCATTCAGCCCAATAGTTTTTAAACCCAATTGGCCAAGAAATTCAAGTGTGTCAGGGATGGTGGCTTTGTTATGCGTCAGCATGGTGGTATTGGTCATAACATACAGGTTTGACTCAACAGTATTCTTCAGCCCTTCAACAGTTTCTTGCCATGCACCTGTATGACATACCATTTGATCGTGAATTTCGGGGATGTGCGATTCAAAAGTGATTTGAACGTGATCCATACCGGCATCCACCAGCTTTTGCAGATAAGTTTTGTCTTTGAGTTTCCTTCCGTTGGTGTTGATACCTGTGATCTGTCCGTTAGCTTCAGCATGGCGGATCAAGTCAGGCAAATCATCTCGCAACGTGGGCTCGCCACCGGTGAACACAATATGCGGAATGCCGATCTTCCACAGATCATCCAAAATCTTGAACCATTCTTCAGTTGACAATTCCGGGTAGTTGCGCGGACGTCCGTTATAGCAGTGTGCGCAGGCGTTGTTGCATCGGTATGTGACGGCCAGATCCATGCGATAAGGCGCTGACGGCCGGGATGAGAAAGGCATTGTCGTTTCAAGATCAAGTTCGCAGATTGGGCAGGATTCATTAGAGATTAATGAAAGTAACTGATCTTGAATGATGCCGTAATCTGATACGAGAAGATCTTTGGGGGCGTTGAATTTCTTGTGAAGTTTACCTATGGCTTGATTGGCTGGTGTCTCATTGAGCGCGAGAAACATCATGGCTGCTGCGGTGGGATTGAGTTGATAAACACGGTTGGCATTGATGATCAATAAACCTGAACCATCATGATCCAACCTGAGGTGCAGCCTTGATTTTTCCACTTCTGTTTGGCGCAGAAAGTGGTACACACCAGCAGCAGGCAGGTCCACTGCTGGTGTTTTGGTTTTAGCGGAAGAAAAATAGTTAAGCAGGTTCATTGGGTCAGCAAGCTAACGTCCGCCGCCGGCACAGGCGCAGGCACAACCCGCACAAGCACAGGCACAGGCGCATGAGCGTCCACCGCTCGAACCGCCACCACCAGAACTGCGATAAGTGGAAGGTGGAGGAGGAGGGTTGGTGACATTGGTAACGCCACTGGTGAAGCCAGAGAGACCGCCCATCACCTTTGATGAGAAGTTTGACACACTGCCAACCACGGATGCCGCGAAGGCGGAACCAGGCATGGTCGGCATCGAGATGGATTGTCCTCCAGAAGTCGAGAGCGGAGGAGGAGGAGGTGTCGCCCCGCCTATGGTGCTTGTATTGATTGTGGGCCGCATAAATGTGGGATCATAACGCCACCACCATGATGGGGCTGGAATGACCGATGGGCCGCTGAACACATTTTGGGTGCGGTCTTCATACTTCTTGTCCAGCATGGTCCAATCCATGACCTCTTCGTAAACCTGGGCTTTGACTTCCGGGGTTCCGGCAGTTTCGACTTGTGTCCAGGCGCGTCTCATGATGTCTTCATAAAAAGCGAGGGTTTCTTTGCGGCTGAACCCTTTCATTTTTTCACCGACACTCTTGATCAGGTTGACCATCATGGTTTGCAGCAATTTCTTACGCGGTGCAGACGCTTTTTCAGTAAAAGCCGCCAGAAAATCTGTTTCGTAACCATACAATTCAGGTGGGACCGGCGTTGAAGCTTTAATATCCAGAGGATCTTTGTTGACGACTTCAGCCGCGTTCTTTTTTAGCAAGCCAAAGAGCACCATGGTAAAGATTTTATCCATGGGTTGCTCCATCAAAACGGCTGCTTCAACCGAGGTCAATCCACGTTTTACGCCGTGGCCTTCCATTGAAATTTTGGGAGGCAGATAAGCCATCTTGCGTTTTTTTGCGCCAATGGTGGCTGAATAGATTATCAAGGCGGTGAACCCTAGAAACCCGAAGCAGAAGATGAGGGGGCAAAGGCTGTCGAGGTTGAAGCTGGTGCTGTTTCCACCGGAAGAAGAGGGCGGTACATATACTTCTTGAACTACGGCACCTTCAGCCAGGTAGCGGGCAGGGAAGCTGGTGCCAAAAGTGTATTGGGTATAGGTATTGGCTGTATCTTCGACCCAGGTATAGAAAATGCGGTCTTCTGCGGTGATCATCGATTCAGGCGCAACCTCTGAGTTGGGCCATCTATCAGGGAAGTAATAACGGGATTCGCCGTCTTTTATTCCAGGGGGAAGCAGGAAAGTAAATTGATAATTCGTATCACCGTAGCAATATTGACGGTCATACCAGTTGGGTGAAAATTTTAAACTGGCATAGTCCTCAGTTTCTGGTTCAGTGGCGGGATAGATGACTGTCCTGACGTTTGTGATGTAGGCATGTACTGTGCCTCTTCCGCCAGCAGGAATCTCATTGGTTCCAAGGTAAAGCGAAATTCCCGGAGAAACGACATCAGAATTGGTAATACGGGTAATTTTAACCCCATCAACCTCAGCGGTGATGTTGCGCAATTCGTAATCGTAATTGGGCAAGCCAATATCCACGATATCAATGGCATGCGCACCTGAATCGTTGAGAAAGGTCATGGTATAAGCAATATTTATTGAACCGTCGTTGTTGACCGACACCACCACGGCCTGTTCAGGAACCTGGAACCGGTAATCTTGTGCATATACTGGAGAAGCACTTCCAGCCAGCATGATCAAGATCAGGAAGACGCAAATATATCTCAAAACTCTCATAACAACCCTCCCAAAAAGTCGAGTGCAATTACCATTTAGGTTCTTCAGTCATTTGATAAACAGTGTGGCAGTATGGACAGGTCACCATGGGGGCGCCTTGAACCATGGTAATGTTTTCAGCAGACAAAACGCCGCCGCATGATTTGCATTTGATTGCATCCATGGCAACATTACCGGGTAGATCAACATTAAGGGTCACATTGGTGGTCGGAGTAACTTGTTTGCGGCGAGCGGCAAAGAAAATGATCACTAAACCAACCCCGATCAATACCAACCCTACGGGAAGCCATCCAATTTGTCCATTGTATGGGTCTGTTGCTCCAATAGCCATTAAGGCGCCGAACAAGATAAGCAAACCCGCCCCTATAAATGCAATGATTTTCATGAGTCCTCCACTAAATTATTAAAACACAAGAATAGATAAAATGGATTATACAATCATTTTCCGTTGAAATTTTATAAGAAAGGCATAAGTTTTTCACTGCTATAATTTGTGCATAAGGAAGGTAAATATGTCCGATAACGCTGAAATTGACGAGATAAAAAAACTACAAAATGACATCAATGTTCATTTTTATCGTTACCACGTGCTGGATCAGCCGTTGATCAGCGATTATGAATACGATTTGTTGATCAAAAGGTTGCGTGAGCTTGAAGCACGGCATCCAGAAATGGTTACCGCAGACTCACCGACGCAACGGATTGGTGCGCTGGCGGCCGACCGGTTTCAGAAAGTATCCCACCCTGCGCCTATCCTTTCTTTGGCAAACGCTTTCAGTAATGCTGATTTGAGCGCCTGGTACGACCGCATCCTCAAACTGGATTTAAGAGTGGCGCAGTCTGGATACGTCTTGGAACCCAAAATTGACGGTTTGACAGTGGTATTGCGCTATGAGAAGGGCATTCTGGTGCAGGGCGCCACCCGCGGTGACGGCGAAATCGGCGAGGATGTTACCGCCAACGTCCGCACCATTAAGAGTATTCCCCTCAAAATTCCCATTGTTGAAGGATCGGTTAAAGTCCCCGATCTGTTGGTGGTAAGGGGAGAAGTCTTTATCATGCGTGACGATTTTATTAAACTTAATCAGACGCTTGAAGAAAACGGCGAAAAAACTTACCAGAATCCCCGCAATACGGCTGCCGGATCGTTACGTCAGCTTGATTCATCATTAACCAGTACCCGTCCGCTGACGATTTTGATTTATGCTATCGTACAAAGCTCCGATCCAATGCCAGCAACCCAGTGGGGATTGATTAATTTCTTGCGCGAGTTGGGTTTTCCAATCAGCGATCTGATTGAGAAAGCGGATTCCTTTGACGAAGTTCTCAAAATCACACCGCGATGGATTGAGCGCCGCGATAGCATCCCCTATGAAGTGGATGGGGTAGTGATTAAATTGGACGACCTTCGTGTAGCCGAAGAATTGGGTTTTGTCGGCAAGGATCCTCGTGGCGCGATCGCACTAAAGTACCCTGCGCGAGAAGTAACGACCATCTTAAAAGACATCGGCATCAACGTGGGGCGCACAGGCGTGCTGACACCTTATGCCATCTTCGAACCTGTTGAAGTGGGCGGGGTGACAGTCACCAAGGCCACACTGCATAACTTTGATTTCATCGCGGATAAAGACATCCGCATTCTTGACCGGGTGCTGATCAAGCGCGCGGGGGATGTGATCCCATACGTGATCGGCCCCATAACCGATGCCCGTACTGGTGTTGAGACACCCTACCAGATGCCCAGCGTTTGCCCATCATGCGGGCAAGAAGTGGAGCATCTGGCTGGCGAGGTGGCCTGGTACTGCGTTAACGCAGCCTGCCCGGCACAGCTTGTGCGCAACCTGGAGCATTTTGTTTCGCGCGGCGCCATGGATATCATCGGCATGGGCATCAAGATTGTCGAACAGTTGGCTGAAATCGGCCTTGTAAAAGATGTAGCTGACCTCTACCGTTTGAAACGTGAAGATCTGCTTGTTTTGGAAGGCTACAAAGATAAAAAAGCCGATAACCTGATTGACGCCATTCAAGCCTCTAAAAAGCAGCCGCTGGCGCGTTTGATTATCGGCCTGGGCATCCGCGGCGTGGGTGAAGTGGCCGCAGCCGATCTTGCACAAAAATTCAATGACCTTTCTGAACTGGCTAAAGCTTCTTCATTACAACTACAGCAATTGGAGGGTTTTGGCCCCAATACCGCCGACGCCATCGTGGATTGGTTTGCCAGACCTGCCAACCAGGCGCTGGTGGCTAAGTTAAAGGAAGTTGGCGTTTGGCCGTTGGCCAGCGAATCATCCGGTCCCGCCCGACGCTGGCATCTGGATGGCAAGACCTTTGTCGTCACCGGTACACTGCCGACACTCTCAAGAGATCAGGCTAAAGAATTAATCGAAATCAATGGCGGTAAAGTCACCGACAGCGTCAGCAAAAAAACGGATTACCTGGTGGTCGGCGAGAATGCCGGCTCCAAACTGGATAAAGCCGTCAGCCTGGGTGTGCCGCAATTGAGTGAAGAAGCGCTACGAAACCTGATCACCGAGTTGGAGAAAACCAATGGCTGATGCCGTCATCTATTTACGAGCGGGTCGTGAAAAATCCGTGCTGACTCGCCATCCGTGGATATTTGCCTCGGCGATTGACCGCGTTGAAGGGGAACCGGGTCACGGCGACACCGTGCTGGTGTTCGACAGCAATAAGAAATTTCTGGCGAAAGCAGCTTACAGCCCATCCTCGCAAATCCGCGCCCGCGTGTGGACATTGGTTGAAGTTGATGAAATTGACCGCAGTTTTCTCGAACAACGCATCAAAGCATCTATCGAAAGACGCGCCGGTTTGAAAGAATCAGAAAACACAGATGCGCTGCGCTTGATCTACGGCGAGGCGGATGGCATCCCCGGGTTGGTGGTGGATCAGTATGCCAGCACACTGGTGATGCAGCTTCTTTCTGCCGGGGCAGAAAAGTTCCGCAGTGAGATCATTGATATTCTGGCTGAAAAACTGAACCCTGATCAAATTTATGAGCGTTCTGATGTAGAGATTCGTCTGCTTGAGGGTATGCAGCCTCGCGAAGGGTTGGCCTGGGGCAAAAAGATGGATCATGCCATTCAGATTAGCGAAAACGGGTTGATGTATCTCGTCGATGTCACCGAAGGTCAAAAAACCGGTTTCTATGTTGACCAGCGCCGCAACCGCCAAAAAGTGTTTGAGCTGGCCAAAGACAAACAGATCTTGAATTGCTTCTGTTACACCGGCGGCTTTACCTTGAATGCACTGGCAGGGGGTGCTTCAAGCGTCACCTCCGTAGATTCATCCGGACCGGCGCTCGAACAGCTCAAACAGAACGTCAGCTTAAACGGCCTGGATGAAACGAAATCAGAAATTATTGAAGGGGATGTATTCACACTGCTGCGCAAATTCCGCGACCAGGCCAGGTCTTTTGATTTGATCGTGCTCGATCCGCCCAAGTTTGCACCCACCATCTCTCAGGCCGAAAAAGCATCGCGCGCGTATAAAGATATCAACCTGCTGGCCATCAAATTGCTTAAACCTGGAGGCATGCTGGTGACTTTCTCATGTTCGGGTGGCGTGTCGCGCGACTTGTTTCAAAAGATTGTGGCCGGCGCCGCCCTGGATGCCAATACGGACTTGCGCATCATCGATCAACTCTCGCAATCGCCTGACCATCCGGTATTAACGAGTTTCCCTGAGAGTTTCTATCTCAAGGGCTTGATCTGCGAAAAATAATAAAACAGTCTCCGAATTTTGTTTTAAGAATTCGGAGACATGCCCTAATCATTTTTTAGAGCACATACTTGCTCTCGTTTATGTCCAAGTTCTCGTCATGATAAGAAGAAACCCCAGCCATCGGCTGGGGCACGGGGAAAGGTGGAGATGGCGGGAATTGAACCCGCGTCCGAACGAATAGACCCTCGAACTTCTACAAGCGTAGTCCGTTTTGAGTGTCGCCTGCCTGTGTGAAACGAACAAAAACACAGACCGGCCAGTCACTCAGACCCGAAAGCCCTCTTTTGCGCAGCCCGTGACGTACTGCACAGCACTTGAACTTTTTGACGTCCGCACTGCTGCCGGTTCAAGAGCGGAGCAGGAAGACGTGACGCTTCTTAGGGCGTCATGTGAGCTTTGCTCTTAGCCTAGGCGGCTAAAGGCATTGCTGCATATTGAGTGCGATTGGCACTTAATTTTTGTACGGATTTTACGAGTTCGGTACCTCTCGGCTTGCCGTCCGGGACCAGCCTCGCCCGTCGAAGCCTGTCATCCCCGGTAACCAAATTATACATTAGTTTTATACCCTCTTAGAAGCGAACAGGGTAAAATCAATCATTCCAAATATCTTCCTGGCAGGTGAAGCATGATTAATTATTACAAAGGCAACGAAAGAACAGGCATTGTTGAAATTGAAGAAGCCATTGATGGATGTTGGATAAATGTAATTGATCCAAATGAAATAGAGATGGAACAAATTAAAGCCTTGGGTATCCCTGGTGATTATATAATCTATTCCCTTGATCAAGACGAGCGACCGCGTACCGAAAAAGAAGATGATGGCACAACATTAATCCTGATCAAAATTCCTTTCGATGATGAACAAAATGAAGATGTGCCTTACGAAACCATCCCTTTGGGTATTATTTTTAATGATCAACATTTAATTACCGTGTGTAAACACAATAACGAGATTTTGAACGAATTACTTAAATCAAAGTACAAGGGTTTTTCCACTGCAAAGAAAATCAGGTTCATCTTGCGCATTCTGCTATTGGCAGCCACAAAATTCCTCTATTACCTGAGGCAGATAAATCGACATGTTGATCAGGTCGAAGATAAACTTCAGGCATCCATGCGCAACCGTGAAGTGCTCGAACTTTTGAAATATCAAAAGAGTTTGGTTTATTTTCAGACCGCTTTGAAATCCAACGAGTTGATGCTTGAGCGACTGCAAAAAACTGCCTTATTTCATCGCTACGAAGAGGATGAAGATTTACTCGAAGATGTTGTCACCGAGAATCAACAGGCCATTGAAATGGTAATGATTGCAGAAAACATTCTTATCTCTACAATGAATGCTTTTGGCTCGATCATATCAAATAACCTGAACGTGGTGATGAAATTTTTGGCCTCTGTTACCATTGTCTTAAGCATTCCCACCATCATTACCAGCTACTTCGGCATGAATGTGGCAATTCCTTTTGGCGATCGTCCCTGGGCATATATGGGCATCATTGCTTTATTTGTGGTGGTAAGTATGGTCGTAATCTGGATTTTTAATCGCAAGAACTGGTTTTAACTAAAAAACCACCTTCTAGAGAAAGCGGTTTATCGTGTGGACCGGACAGGACTCGAACCTGCGACCTTCTCTGTGTAAGAGAGACGCTCTAACCAACTGAGCTACCAGTCCGAGGACGATTATACCAGAGAACAACTTCTTGGCAATGGCCTTAATAATTAGCTTTGGAAAAAGTAAAAGGCAGAAGTTTATCGCCTCAAGAGTAACTGTTCTCGAACCGATACTTATGTATAATGTTGTTAAGTGTTGAACTGAGTTTAATAATCAAATCTGTATCTCGGGGACCCCATGCTGAATCTGGATATCAGAACCGTATTGCTGAGTTATACCCTTTGTAACCTCATTTGTGCAGTAGTCACCTTCAGCCTGTGGCGCCAGAATCGCATGAGGTTTTCTGGCCTCGGCTTTTGCATGTCCAATTTTGCATTAAATTTTGTGGGTGTGCTTCTGCTTTCATTGCGGGGAATTGTTTCAGACTTTTTATCAATATTGCTCAGTAATGTTCTTCTGGCTGCTGGCACACTGTTCCTTTTTATAGGGCTTGCTGCTTTTCTAAACAAACCAATTAGTCAAACTCGAAATTATTTTATTCTGGTTCTGTATACAGCATTGCAGGCCTGGTTTATCTATGTCAATCCAAGCCTTCAAATAAGAACAATTCTTTTTTCTGTGACTGTAGTCATTTTTGTTGGACAAATTATTTGGATGCTGTTCCACATCCACGATCAATTTATTAGAACGATTATCAAAGAATTGCGTATCATCAGTATTTTTTATTTGATTTTAGGTGTTTTGCGCATCTTTTATGCCAGTTTTGTTCCCATGGGTAATGATTTTCTTAAATCGGGCATACTTGAACCTTACATCTTTCTTGGTTTTCAAATTATTTATCTTTCAACCACCTTTTATTTCTTTTTGATGGTCAACAAACGTTTGGTACACACTTTGAAAGACGACATCGAAAAACGGAAACAAATAGAATCTGACTTGCAGTTAAGCCAGGAAAAATTTTATAAAGCTTTTCATGCTAGTCCTTCTTCCGTATTAATATCTCGTGTCAAAGACGGAAAATTTATCGACGTAAATGACAAGTTTCAACAATTGACCGGCTACTCGCGAGAAGAGTTATTATCATCCAATTTACGGTCTCTGGGAATGTGGGTGGATATCACTGAACGCGATCGTATGATTCAATTGTTAAGAACTGAAGGTACTGTTAGGGATTTTGAATTTTTAGGAAAAGTAAAATCTGGCGAAATTGTGACGCTCTCATTCTCTGGAGAGATTATTAAAATTGGCGACGATGACTGTGTATTATCTATGCTTCTTGATATCACTGAAAATAAGCAAATCGAAGCCATACTCAAAATGCAGATAACTTTATGGGAGTATTCTGTATCACACACATCTGGCGAATTAATGCAAAAAGTCCTCGATGAGATAGAAAATTTGACCAATAGCAAAATTAGTTTTTTCCATTTTCTTGACGTAAAAACGAATTCCTTACAATTGCAGGCTTGGTCAACTCAAACCAAAGAAAATTTTTGCAAAGCTGAAGGCGAAGGCATGCATTATCCGGTTGATAAAGCGGGGGTTTGGTGTGACGCAGTTAGGTTAAAAAGGCCTGTTATCCATAATGATTATGATTCAATGATTGATAAGAAAGGGATGCCAGAAGGACACGCTCAAGTCGTGCGCGAATTGGTAGTTCCAATCATGCGTGATAATGTCGTTAAAGCTGTCCTTGGCATTGGCAACAAACCAGCTAATTATCATGAAAAAGATGTTGAACTCGTTACTAATATTGCGAATATTGCCTGGTTTGTAATTGTAGAAAAACAAGCCGATGAAGAAATCCAGATGTTAAACGAAAAACTAGAATTACTTGCCTTGACCGATGAGTTAACGAAAATTTACAACCGCCGTGCATTTTTCATGAAAGGGGCTGAAGAGATCATCCGCGCCAGGCGCTATCATTTACCCCTCTCAATTATTATGCTGGATATTGATCGTTTTAAACTGATAAACGATACTTTTGGTCATGACAGTGGGGACTATGCTCTCCAATGTGTGGCTGCAACGTTGGTTGAAGGCGTACGTGAGGTGGATGTAGTGGGACGTCTGGGGGGTGAAGAATTCGGAATTTTGCTTCCCAACACCAAAATTGAAGATGCTCAAAGATTGGCTGAACGGCTCAGACAAAGAATTACCGAAAATAGTGAGTTAAAGTGCAAGCTAAAAATGAATATCACTGCGAGCTTTGGTGTTGCAGACTATCAATTGAAGATAAAAGACCTTGATGAATTGCTTAAAAATGCCGACACTGCCATGTACAAAGCCAAGAATTTGGGTAGAAACCGGGTCGAATTATTTGCCAGCGAAATTGCATAGATTTAAACTTGTCTCATACATAAAACCATTGAAACATCAATTTTTATCAATGCACATTGGAGTTTTTTACTAATGAAATTTGCCAGGTTCGCGACAAAAGAAAAAACCACCCATCTTGGATGGGTGAATGATGACCGTGTAGGTTTGGTCGAAGGGGATATTTTTGGAGAGTATAGGCGTCTCGAATCCAGCCTTTCAATTACAAACATAACCTTGTTACCTCCGGTTGAGCCTGGAAAAATCATATGTTTAGGTCGTAATTATGTTGAACACGCCAGAGAACAAGGCGCAGAAGTGCCTGAGAGTCCGCTTATTTTCTTAAAAGCGCAATCTGCCATTCTTGCTGACAGGGGGCAGATTCAACTTCCGGTGCAAAGCGAACAGGTAGAACACGAGGCTGAGCTTGTCGTCGTGATCGGAAAAAAAGGCCGTTGGATTCCGGTTGAAGATGCATTTGATTACATCTTCGGATATACCATTGGTAATGATGTCACAGCACGCGATTTGCAGCAAAAAGATGGTCAATGGACCCGGGCAAAGGGCTTTGACACCTTTTGTCCGATTGGGCCATGGATCGAAACAGAACTTGATCCTTCTGATACATTGATCACTTGCCGGGTAAACTCAGAATTACGCCAAATGGCATCGACAAGAGAGATGGTTTTCACGGTACCCCAAATTGTTGCTTATATCTCGACGGTGATGACCTTGATGCCAGGTGATTTGATATTTACTGGCACGCCAGCCGGCATTGGCCCTCTGACAAATGGGGATGAAGTTGAAATTGAAATAGAGGGGATTGGACTTCTTCGAAATACTGTAATAAGTTCCTGATTTCGAAAATAAGTATTGTATTTCTTGTAATTATCTGTTATTATTTGGTAATAAGATAAATAAGGTAAAGTTAGTAACATAAATATTATAAAGTCCCACAAAAAATGCCTTATAAAAACAATAATTGAATCATTGGTGTGGGTGATAAGACTAGGATGGTAAAAATGAAAATCAAAAATATTGTTCATTCGGGATTGTTATCAAAAATATCATATATTTTTGGTATTGCTCTTATTCTGGCTTCTGTTGTGACCAATGTACTGCCTGTAAATATCGTTTCTGCGCATCACCACACAGTGACTGGTTCTTCAGTGTGCCTTAACAATGGTACCAGGCAAGTTTCATGGTCAGCTCGAAATAGCGAAGGTCTCGTGGCAACCATTACGGCTGTCAATCGTACTGTGATGAACATCGTCGTTGGAGCGACTGTCCCTGGTAATGGCACTATATCTGGAACAGAAATAGTGAATGGTTCAGTTACCGGCACGATTACTTTGACGATATCTGCAAGGTGGTCGAATGGGGCTACTAACACTAACAGCGGATCAGTGAACCTGGGTACTATTTGTACACCGACAGCTACTGCCACCCCCACCAATACACCGGTAACACCGACAAATACCCCTACCAACACACCGGTTACTCCGACCAATACCCCTACCAACACACCGGTTACTCCGACCAATACCCCTACCAACACGCCAGTAACCCCAACCAATACACCTACCAATACACCGGTTACACCGACAAACACACCGACTAACACGCCGGTAACCCCGACCAATACGCCTACTAACACGCCGGTGACACCAACGATAACCAATACGCCAACCATCACGAATACACCAACGCTAACTCCGACAGGTACTCAAACCCCAACTTTTACCCCGACGATTACCAATACGCCTACCATAACCTTGACGCCGACAAATACACCAACTGTTACAAACACGCCTACTAATACCTTGACGCCAACAAATACGGCGACAAACACCCCAACCGTGACCAATACCCCAACTGAAACGGCCACACCTACAATTACAAATACGCCAACCATTACACCAACCGGAACGTTAACACCTTCAGCAACACCCACGGTGACCAATACGCCAACAGTAACGAATACACCCACCAATACACCCACAGTGACGAATACTCCCACTG
>Ga0180732_1000216_pt1 | contig 55168 bp, 85 predicted proteins | sample KR11_01MetaG_FD_148674 | JGI IMG/M metagenome (GOLD analysis project Ga0180732, IMG submission 148674) | Groundwater microbial communities from the Olkiluoto Island deep subsurface site, Finland - KR11_0.1 MetaG | ecosystem: Environmental > Aquatic > Deep subsurface > Groundwater | place... | reverse complement strand
GATTGTTTCATTTTTGGTACCCAAAACGCAAACACTTCCCATCGGTACGTTTCTTTCGAGCCATAACCTTTATGGGTCTATATTCTCCCCTCGAATGTTTCACAATTTCAAGACCACAATCAGGGGAAGCGCTAATTAAGTCGAATTTTGTCCAATACAAATCTGCCCCATACGCTAAGTTACAACTTGAACCCTGTTCGTAATCATTATTTAGGCAGGGACAGTCATTACAATTTGTCATCTCTAAAAACTTATTTTCATCCATTATTATTTCCTAAACCACCTTCTTCTTAGGGTCGATCAATCCACATGACACAAAAGCATCTACAAGTTTTTCGGCAAAACCATCAAGATAGTTATGATCAAAACAGAAAAGTACTTTTTCGTTATCTTTACTCTCTTTCCATCGATGGTTATTATGAGTTAATATACCCTCCACCACCTCGTGGGTTAACATCTCAAGAACACGTCTACGACATTGCCCCTTGGTTTCAATAACTATTTCTCCAGCGCCAGACTTCCGTATGTAATAAGGCTAGCACTACCACCGTCTTTCTTGTCAGCCCGAAGCGTCCATTCGCGGGAACAGATACGGATTGTCTTACGTTTAGCCTTCATGTCGTTGGCCTCGGATATATTTCATCTGGAGAGATAAACTTTCTCGGGCGACCACGCTGTCTTTTCGCTGCACCATGTGAGCGCCTAGGTTCTTTGGGCTCGGGTGAAACCTCTACTATGGGTAACTCCTTTCCAAACTCCCAGAATGGACAGTTGACAGCCTTAAATAGTTTCCCAGCCTCGTTACGTTGGATCCTGCGCCGATCCTTCATGCATACGTCGAGCTCTTCGATGTCAAACCTACACGTTGGGCATTGCTGTTCTGGCTTCGGTCCATCCGTGTATGGATTCTTAGGCGCTTCCACCTCGGAGGTAAACTTACGTATTTCCTGTTCTGTCATTAGCGGAGCCCCGCGATCGTCCACCTCTTCGTATACCCGAAATTCCGCATCGGAAAGGATTTCTATCGTGCCATCCGGAGGTGTAAGGACCCAACTTCCAGGACACACATACCATATCCCGGAGTATCCAACCTCCCCGAGCCTATTAATCTCCCCATGCACTCGCATGACAGCGCCACACTTGTCGCACTTCTTGGCGAGAAAGCTATCCTTACCCTTGGAGTATCCCACGAATGCGCCTTCCTCGCCAACCCTGTGACCTTCGGGCTTATCGAGTGGGTGATCTCCGTTCTTAAACCAACGGGTAGCTGTAATTATTTCAGATTTTAAACGGAATTTACCCATATTAATCGTCCTCCCCGCCATACTGCGCCATGTCTCTATCAAACAAGCACTGCCTACAAAGCGTATAAACCCATCCCTTGGTCTGCGTAACGCCATCCGTGGACCCACACTGTTCGCAGGTCATGTAACTCATCGCCTCGGCGAACGTTATCAGTCCATCAACGTAGTCATCCCCGCCGTTGATATAAAACCTGAGCGATCCAAATTTTTCTTTCACCTGGACGGCCTCGACCGAATTATCCGGATGGTCTTGAACGTAGTGCTGAATTAGCCTACAGAGAGTATCAATAATCCTGTACCAACCGCTACCACATTCAAGCCCGAATGGAATCAGGCTTTCCATAATTGATTTATCTTTTCCCGCAAAGATCTCCGGATACTTTTTAAACAGGGCAATCTCTAGTTCCGCCTTCATCCCTAAACCCCTTTCTTACCAAGATAGACGTATCATTATCAATAATGATCACCGCCCCATCACTCGCGTGCATCACTACCTGATACAGATCCCTTCGATCGAATGTCTGCACCTTGCACTTTACCCCACAAAACTCCAATTCCCTATTATGTATTCCAAGTTTGCGCTTAGGAAGGCGATCGATGAGCCAGTATATTATGTTCTTAATCAAGGTCACCCTCCTTGCTTACAATTTTCCTCAACGATTTCCATTTGCGTTGCAGTTAACGTTCCACCCCAACCCGAAAAGCAAGACAACACCTCAATACCACCAGCCTCTATCGCCTCAAGCGCTGCACGTCGTGGAGGGAAGTCGAACCCATCGGGTATCCTTACATCATCCGCCACCACAATCTTGCATTCCCATACCTTGAATTTAGAATGGCAATCATCTGGGCATTTCATGGGTCCTCCCCATCCAGTTCGTCCCAACCCCTCAGTTCTACCCCCTGCATAACTTCCACGGCATGGGCAAAATTAAGGTATGCAGATGTAAGGGTATGCAACCCTGTCGGGTCTAATACCTCCAGAATGGCCCATAGAAATTTTTCGTTTACTTCCCCCACCAGATCTAGATCTTCCATATTTTCCTCCTTAAATTAAAGATTTTCCACACTCGGGGCAGAACTTTACGATAATCAACGTGTATCTACCCTCACTACTCACATAGGTTGTAAAGGAACCCTTTTCGCAAATAGTACATTTTGACTCCGGCTTCTCCCTCGGTTCATGATGACAGTGTTCACTATCCCATCCAAAATAGATAGCACCATTACGTTCCTCGATACACTTATAACAAAGATCCTTCATTTCCATTTCCCTCCTGAAATTTTAAAAAAATTATTTGGTACCACCCTTTTTATACGGATTCGGATTTATTTAGGGACTGCCCCCGGGTATCACCAGTTCCATTCGTCGAAAGGTTGCGACGGATCAGGTGAGATAATATCCAAAACTGTAAAATGACAATATTGTGATGGATACGAATCAAATTTTATATTCCATACAGTATCTTTTTGAAAAATAAAGTTCCCGTAAGCATCTGGACACTCAAGTAATATTTTCATGTCACCTCCATGAGGAATAATTTTTCATACCACCCACTTTTCTACGCAGTAAAAGTCCAAAAAGAGTGCCCCCGGGCCCCGGGGGTTATAGACGCACCGTGTGATAGAGAGAACCATAGGGGGACGGGTTTACTACCTATTCGGGGCCCTCTCGACTGCTCCCCCGGTTACGATCATCATACCATACCATCGGGGAGTGTCAAGTAATTCATTTAGATCAATTCAATTTCATACACTATGAAATGTAAACAGGTTAACGTATTGACTATTATATTGATTTGTTATGATGGGTTAACCCCGAACCCGGTCCATATTGGTATGGCTCCGGGCAGCAGGTTACGATGGTGAGCATTTGAAGGGCATTCCAGCTTAGAATGATTCTTATCTAAGAATTATTACAGGCTATCTATATAAAGGGATGGCTATGCAATGTATTGCCTTTGTATATACTTCGACATTTTTGTCGAGCTTTCGACAATTTTGTCGAGTTTATGACATTTGGTCACATAGCTGTCTATCAGAAACATTCCATTTCATGTGACGTTTTTTGGACCCTCCATGCAATAAATGTCATGGGTATTTATTTAATATATTCAATTAGTTAAGTGGTTATAGTTAAAGTACTATGTAAACTTTACATACCTGACGTTTCTCATGAAATTAACCCATTTTTAACCTATTGAATTTATTATGGTTTATATTTGAAAGATTTATTGTGTTCTGGCATATCGTTTGCATTAATAAGGTTCAAACGGAGGTTAAAAAGATGGTTAAAAAGTTCTGGACCTCAAAAGAATTAACCTGTAGGGGTTGCGAAACTAAGTTTACGGTTTTTAATTGTGATTGCCATATATGCAAAGAGCAGTTAAAGGTTAAACTTTGTAATTTATGTTATCAAGTTAAATCATATCGAGAGGTCAAGTAAGATGAATAACTTCGAATCAACATTCCTACAAGCAAACCAATTCGAGCGTAACGCTGGTTTTCACTGGTATAATGACAGTCATAACTATCTAAAGGACATGGCCGAACATTTTAACGTGCCCCTGAAGATCGTTTGCGGGATTACAGCCGTCACCTCTCCGGGGTTGTCATGGAGTCAAAACACTATCCTAACCTATAATATTTTAAAGTTCAAAGGTAAACTATCTCATATTAAAACATCTTGCTATAAGGCAAACATTTATAGGGCATTAAATATTTATAGGACAAAAAAAGTCTTTCCTCATTTAAGAGGTCCGAAAGTAGTTCAATTTTACTTTAATCTTCTTAATCCGTTTGACGATAGCTGTATTACTATTGATCGATTTATGTTATCCTGTTTTTATAATGACCTAAATATTGACAATCTTAAAAGGTTTATGACACCTAAGCATATTGAAACATTAAAGGTCGAAATTAAGAATTTATCAATTCGGTATGACTTGTTACCTTGTCAATTTCAAGCTATTGTATGGTTAACATACCATCGAATTGTTAAGTCAATGACTTCATATACTGGTCAACTACAGTTAAAAATCTTCTAAATTGGAGGTCTTATGCAATTCAAAAGATTATATCACAATGTCCTAACAGATGGCGGTATAACCTTAACTTCCCGGTTGGTTCAGGTTAAGAAGCAAACCGGTTTTTTCGTTTCATTAAGAGGTCAGGGTATAGTTATTGACCTTAAAAATTTCACTCCTGAAAGTTTATTCTTAACTATCAATAAACTTTTCATACAATATGAGATAATTTATAATAAGCAATTCATTGGTATATGGCTTGACAAGGCAAACGAAAAGGTTTATATTGATATATCAGTATGGGTTCTGGACCGGGATAAGGCAATTCAAAAAGGTTTAACTGAGGGTCAAATTGCAATATGGGATATTGAGAATGGTCAAGAGATATATCTTAAATAAATCTATAATAAGGAGGTATGGTAAAATGGAAGAGCATAAAATTCAATTCGGAACATTATTTCCAGATGGAACAGTAACAAATGTTCGATTAATTAAACAATCAGATATTGGAAAGTGCCAGTTTTTTATTATGGCTCCAGAGCATTACCGGGAAGATGGGTCCTGTAAATGTAATGACCCGGAGCATAGAAAAATGATGATTAAGGAATGGGGCTATTCCCGGAAGTCATTTAAAAATATTCCATTAGAGGGGGGTGATAGGGAATGAAAAAGATAGGATTGTTATACGTCGGAGAGATGGAGGGGAGGTTCGGAACCACATTCGAGGTATATAAAGATTTATATACCGGGGTTCGATTTATGGTAAGGGGTGGTTTAACATCTTTCTCCGGGAAGTAATACATAATAAAATATAGGAGGTGAGGATTCCGGTCCTCATCTCCGGGAGGTATTGAAAAATGAAAAAGATTAAAATGACACCTTATTTAGCAACAGCTATCGCTGAGGGATTTTGTGAGGGTGAGGGTGCAAGCAGGGAAGAGCAGGTTGAGGCATAGCAGTATCTCGTCGATACTGGAATGGCCTGGACACTTCAGGGATGCCTCGGTAGGACTGCAATGGCGTTGATTGAGGCCGGAATTATCAATAGAAAGGGGGGGAACTAAAAATGGAATTTACAATCGAAGGAAACCATTATCAAATCAGGAACTCCGAAGAATTGGTTGCCGTTGCGAAAGTCACCGGAAGCCATTTCTTTGACCGCTTAACGATGAAGGGGTTCAAGTCTAAGCTGGAACCCCGAATATTCGAGGCCCCGGAGGGTGTTTACTTTGTTACCAGCGAAAGGTTTGTGTCGGTTTTTACCGATTATAGGGAACCCCGGAAATGGACCATCCGGTTATTTAATCTTGAAGGCGACATTCGTAATGTCAAGATAAATGATGGAGATGGATTCCAAAGGTTCAGTAATCGAGAGCAGGCGTATCGGTATATTGAGAAAAATCTTTTAAAGGGAGGTGATTGACTATGTTTTTCATTATTGAAATCTTGGGTTGTTTACCGTATGTTCAGGTTATATTGGACCCGGACGAAAGTGGGGGGTCCATTTCTTTCGATACCAAGAAAAAAGCGGAAAGATACGCTAAGAAAAATTGCTCATGGGAATATCAAATCGTAGAATTTAATTGAGGTGATAAAATGTTCAGATGGTGTGATAGTAAGGAGCAAAGAATGGATGAAATAGTGTGTGACCGGAACTTATCCGCTGGAACGTGTAAGCGGATACGTGAGAAATGCCAGGTGGTAAGGGTTATAAATATCTCCGATGAAGAGAGGATAAAGAGATCAGAGAGGATGAAGAATTTGAAAGGGGGAGGTGATAAAAATGAAGCGTTATGAATTTACGGTCACCCTAAATGCTATGGGAGAAACCCCGGATGAGGCGTGGGAAGATGCCCTTGAGGGGTTAATGATGGATAAGGGGGGCGTTTCTGAAGATGAGATTACCCTCATCGAAAAGCTTAATAGGGATGGAAACGAATTTAGTCCCAGAAAGTTTATCCTTAATAAAAAGGTCACAATAAAATAGGAGGTGATAAAGATGAGAAAAATTGAAAGATTAAAGCGGGAAGCCCTTGAATCGTGTAGATTTAGAGGGCATAAGATGGAACATTTCAAGAATTATGGAAACATTAGTAAGGCATATTCCCAATGTAAAGTATGCTTAGAGACCGTAGCGATTAATGCCTACCCATTACCCAATAGTATTGAAATTGGAGGCGAGGCTGTGGCCCTATATTGTAGGGGGGAAGTCTGCACCCGACCACTTTGCGACTGTGTGGAGTGCAGGGAGTGCTAGCCATTATTCAACTTGAATTATTCAATTTCAATAGGAGGTGATTGAGTTGGTGCGTCAATGCTGTATATGTTGGGTGATATTCGGAGAGAAGGAACCATTTAAGGATAAGTCTGTCACTCATGGATATTGTCCGAAGTGTTTCAGGGTGGAGATGAAGAAAATTGAGAAATTACAAAAAATAGAGGTGATCCAAGGTGGAATGGAAAAAATACAGACACGTAAGAAAACATCGGAAACTACACCAGGCTCTCGATGAATTACTGGCCGATGCGATAATGCATAATTCTTTGTTGTTACCCAGTAAGGCATCTATCCTGAGTTTGCTTGAATGGTCTGCACTACAAACTGATGAATCTACCATAAATCATCAGGAGGATGATTACTTGACAATCTAAAAAGATGGTGTAAAATATTACTATCCGAAAGGGGGTGCTACATGCTTGACAGGGTGGACTCTAAAATATCAAAGGGGGACCTATCTAAGGTTAACAGTGACGGTTTCTATGATGATCCCCCTAATGACGAAGTGGAGGGCGAGGAAGACCTCATGTCCGGGGACGGATACATCAGGGAATGCACAGAAATTCAGAGATTGCTTGATAAATACATGGTGGCTGCCAATGAGAGGTTATGTGCTACGGTCAAAGTGTACAAAAGTGGGGAGTATTCTCAGGAGTTTTTAAGGTCTTTAATTACAAAATAGGGGTACAAAATGAATCATTATAAAATAGCAAGAGATAGCTACGGAGTGTGCATGAAGTGCTGGAGATTGTCTACCACGATTGTGGTGGACAAACATGGTAGATTTGATGATCTCGACCACCTAACGCACCCGGAGTATATTCGGCCAATAGAGGTTACGACTTGCTGTCAATCAGAAGATATGATCCCAATTCAATATGCCGGCAAGTGCGATACGTGCGGGGAATGGCTCGATATACGATTCTCTTATCCTAACGTAATGGAGGCATATCGCTGTGAAAAATGTGAAACGAAAGAAGTGTAAGGGTCCGTTTGTGTGGTTATGCATTAACTGTATGACACTTAACGTTTACCCCCACTGGAAATGTGTGGGGTGTGGAACATCATATTAGGGGGGGTGATAACTAAATGTATAACACAATCTCTAATTTGCCAGATGATATTCAGCTAACCTCCATCATCGCATTACAGATTGATAGTTACGGTATGAGCCAGGCATGTAACGCCTTAAAGCATATACCAGATACCTATATCTTTTCCAGGGCGTGTAGTGTTATGCTGAGTTTGGGGGTGTCAGAATGGATACGATCTATGAGGTCCCAGGGGGAATCCCCCGATCCTACCACGCTTGGCCTGAAGATGTGGAACGGAACGGAGATGTGTCTGGAACGTCACGTAATGACCGAGGGTGGAACATTGAAGTCGATGAGGTCCATTGCACAGCAAGAAATGCTGGAAAAGGCGGAGTGGTTTGGTAAGCTGGGAGAGCTTGGGAAGTTGTTTATTGCGGAGCCAGAGGAAATATGAGGGCAAGGTCTTGACGTGTTATGATCCATAATTTTTCGATACCGACCTTAAGATTGTGGACCCTATTATGACACCCCTTACAAACTGATACACCATTCCACGCTTCCAGCGTATATTCTGGAAATTCTTTCCATGGACAAATATGATGTGCAATCACGGCGGGCTTGCCACACACCCTACATATCCAAAAATCTCGCTCCATAATGCCTTGAGTCCACGTACGTCCGAGCGGACCACATCTGGTAGTTTTTAGCTTATCCGAATAATACCGTTTCACCCCGATGGACACCCTTGCGTTCCATTCTGGTGTATGAACGACATCTTTATTATATCCCAATAATCCCTTATTCCATGGAATGTGACCCTTGGGTAATCCACTTCCATTATCTACATATTTTTTAACACGTTCATCCGTTTCTTTGGTTAATCCCTTATTCCACGCTATGCGTTTTCTATTCATTCTCCCTCTCCATCGCTCTTCGTAGTGACTCAACATTAAGATGGCTATAGCGGGCCGACATTTGAATACTTTTGTGCCCTAAAAGTTTAGACACAACATAGATGTCCGTTCCACCTTGAACTAAGCGGCTTGCGCAAGTATGGCGCATCGTATGAAAGCAAACCCCCCTAAGGCCAGCTTTCTTAACTGCTAATCTAAAATAATATTCAAGCGTATCCGGTGAAACGGGTTGCAAGTCTTTACAAAGAAACACATATCCTTCGCTCGGATATAGTTCCGATAAAACCGATATTGCCCTCTTTGTTAAGGGGACCACCCTCGGCTCTCCATTCTTGGACCTTATGACAGTAAGAATTCTTTGATCCAAGTCCACGCAATCCCATGTGAGACCTAAAAGCTCCCCCCTTCTTAACCCGGTTGAGGTAGCCAGAATTATAATTTGCTTAAGCCATGAAGGGCTGACCTCTATTAAACGTAATTCCTCTTCCACCGTGAGCCACCTCGTTCGGAGGGGGCCAGGTTTTTCATATTTGAGATCCTGCGCTGGGTTCTGGCTGATCATGGAATTCTTAACGAGCCATGCGAAAAATTGCTTCATAATAGTGATCTCTCTATTGATTGTAGCGGGCTTAGCCGCCCTACACCTTCGGTCAATAATATAATCCATTACAGATTTGGGGGTAATCTTTGCAGGGTCCCAACCGCAAAAGAATGTGACTATTCGCTTTAGATTGGAAATGGTAGCCGGGTTCTTGTTCTGTAATTCCTCTACGTAACGTTTGCCAAGAATATCAAGCTTCATCTTCTTCCTCATCGTCATCGCAATTATGACCAATTTCACCCAAGATATTAATCCCGCACTTTGAACATCTGTAGTCGGGTCCATTATCTGTAAATAAATTGATCATATTACGACCTCATGGTGTGGGGCCCCTTTGTTAGGGAGGCCCTTGCTTTTCTTATCCCAATATATCATTAAATTCTTAACTTATTCTTCCGTGCGGTATATCTATTGTTATACAGAATGTTTTTTAGCCGTTTCTCCGTCCAGGATAATTTGCCACACTTTCTCGGCATATGGTTCATCCTGGTTACAGGTGATAAATTTCGGGAACTGACTGGCCCCTCGTTTTATGCGATTCCTTTGGACTAATTGGTCAATCTCATCCAATGTCGCCACCTGAGCAGCCGATATGCCAACCAAATCTTTTTTGGGAAACACTATAAATTTATCTTCTTTCACTGCCATTTCACACCTCCGTTATTTCAGAGCCACTCCCTCCGCTTCCCGCCTTTACACGGAGCCTGCTCTTACGCACCACCCGAAGTGGCTCTAACTTATTTCTCCTTCTCAATCAGTTTAGTTAATATGTCAGTATCAAATTCTGGGTCATCAAGATACTTCTCGATCCCCTCCCCTAACTTCTTGATACAGGAGAGGAGATGCCTGAGCCATAATTCTGAGTTTTTCACTAATTTATAATATGCCAGCCATGCTGTCTCGTCTTTAAGTAAATGTTTTCCACCATAATCTTTTTCATCATAAAGAATTTTAGATAGACAATCCTTAATTTCCCCTATCTTCTCATCCATCTTCCCCCCTAATTTAAGGCCAGTGGTGCAGGATGTACCCACGAGTATGTCCCTGCTTATTATCACGGCTTTACCGCCTCATGGTTAGCCTCCACTGGCTGTTAGTTATTTATTATACTGTTTCAAACTTTATATCTCCTGGTTCAGCAGTAACAATAGTTCCATCCGCAAGCTCTACTATTCCAACCGTATAGCTAAAGGATTCTTCAAATGCTTGTTGACCCCATTGATGAAATAAACCATCTGCTTCGTGATAAGGCTCTATACCTACCCCCACAAACTTATAATATCTCACATGACATTTTCTAAACATTTTGTCCCCCCTTAATAAACTGGCAACGCCATATCTGGATTCCTAAACGCTTTCTTCATGGTCCGGTACAACCTAAGTGGACCCTGTAAATACAGGGTTGGTATAATCTTACCGTTAATTTCTGGAACCTTATACTCTTTGTTTTTCTTAAAAGAAATAAACTGATCGTGAGTCATAATTTTTGAGCGGATCTGTTTTGCACGAGTACCCCTCATTGTTTGCCTCCATATAATGCTTTTTTAACCCACGCCTCATTCATCTTAATACCCATGGCTCGCCATTTTTCAACAATGTCGGCATTGGTTTGTTTCGGGTCACCCACCTTAATGATTTGCGTAGTGGCAGTCATCCAGTCACGGAGAACCTGCTTACGGCCCGATGGGTCTGCTTTCATAATATTTTCCTCCACTCACGCATAACCTTTCGATGATACAGTTTTACTCTTACCCCAGTTCTATACTTGGATTCCCCCACATTGTAGGCATGAATCGCTCCATGAATTCCATACCGATTGATTAACCGTTTAAGATGGAGAGCCCCAACTCGAATATTAACTTCTGGATCGAATAGTAACGAATGATGTGGAACCCTGAACTGCTTACGTGTGGACGAATGAATCTGCATGAGACCAAGAGATCTGCCCTTGTCTCCGATAGCCCATGGGTCAAGGTTGGATTCTACGGTAGCGATGGCTCGGAGTAGGCGGTGATCAACCCCGGTAAGTTGGCCGATATTCTGGAACGTATCAGTTATGGATTGAGGGCTGGGATTGCCGCCCACTAAGGAAGCGCTCGGGGTGAACAGAATAAGGAGGAACAGGATTCCGGCTAAGAATTTCACTTTTTTTCCTTAATTATGGCTTCAATATCGACTTCCTGAAAATCAGCAATATCCGGAGAGCCTCCGGGAGGAAAGGTCCACGTTTGATACAGATTTTCAAGATTAACTATACCAGAATATATCCTGGCACCAAGGGTACGATTGCCTATTGATCCTATCCTTCCCAGAAAGGTAGTACCAATTGGTAGGTTAGCTACTTCGGACCCAATTAAGAAACGTAGGGAACCCTCTAAACCTTTAATTATCTTTAACATTTTTACCTCCTTCTGAAATTAGAATTGAAATGATTTTTGAATACACAGATATATCCTGCCACCGTTCCTTCTGGCCCTCCACCTGCGCTACATGACCATTAGAGAGCATCCAAAGACTGGCATCAAGCTGCTTCATCATGTAGGTGATAGCTACCACCGCAGGGTCGGATAGTTTAAGTCCGGGATACATTGCCAGGATAGCCGATACCCGGTTAAAATTCCCGAGCGGGTTACCGCCAGCCGCGTAGTCGTGGTTTTTGCGACTATGTAAATCCATTTCCTCTTCGCAGAGACGGTAGAAATCGGGGTGACCGTGGCGATTGGTGGGTTCCATCTTGATCGTCCTTGCATATTCACTTATGGGCTCTACATCGGATAAGATCGTTTCTCCCCATTTCATCCTGTTCTCGGCAAGCTTCAGCGAAACCGTTGCTGGTTCATCTCGATTACTAATGTGTGCTTCGGTAGTAGGTGGTAGGGTCACCTTCACTTGAATAAAATACCAGCATTTCCAGTCAAGGATTGGTTCATCGAAATGCATCCAACCACTTTCCCAGTCACCAATTGGTCCTGATTCCCATTCCCATTCCCCCACCCTACCAATAAGGTTAAGGTCTCCACGTGAATGGTAACAATCCTTCGGTCCAATCTCTTCAATTCTCATTCTCATATCACGTCTCCATTTGTTTGGATTTTTTCATCCTCCAAGGGTCCAAGTATCCTCCGCCTTATCTCACACTCAGCCTCGTGAATTTCTGCGAGGAAGTTTCGAAGGTCTGTGTAGTTTTTTGGTACATACCTTTTGCAAAGAGCGAAAAGCACGTAGTTTAATCTACCTGGAAGATTATGTACCCCTTCATCTTGGAGGTCTCCCACTAAAAGGTCTATCCGGTTCCTTATGATTTTATTCTCAAGATACGGCATTCGGCGCCTCCCTAAGAAGATCCTCTATGTCAAAAAAGGTCGGAATCCCCATACTTTTAGCCTCAAAGTATTCAGCAACTGCGCCCTGGGATTTCGACCACCCGGGAAGGAATAGCACCGCATCGCACCTTCGGAGCCATTCCATACTGTATTCCTTAATCTGAGACCCAGAGATCTCGACCTCTCCCAGGCAATATTTCCCCTCATCCGGAGGAAGCATGAAAAATAAGAAATCAAATGCCGGCACGAATGGGTAAAACCCGGCCATGAGAAGTCTTCTTCCCGCCGAGACCATATTGCGAATATTCATCAGGTATTCGATCGCATGGTTTTGGGTGGTGGACGCTGGCGTGAGGGGGCCGGCGATGTAGACAGTTTTGATTGTTCTACGGTAAATCGGGATAGCAAAATAATTTAAACGTGACCATCTCAAATCTTCCGCATCTATCATTTCAAACCTCCATCGAGAGTAATTGCATTTCATGTTATCTATACTAACAGACGGTTTTTGATGTGTCAAGCTATTTTTTAAGAAACCGTCGAAAATAATAAAGGATCGGGGGGGGGGCTTGACGGGAGCCTAAACGTATGTTATAATTTTATTTAAATATGGAAAAGATGAAATTTCAAGAAACGTGGGAAAGGGCTGGCCGGGCTAATTTTAGAAATACCAAACGCTATACTAGTCGAAAGCGAGCCACCCCCCTGTGGGCTAGGACTCCAGAGATTCAAGCCGAAATATTAAAATTTTACATAGAAGCTGCAAGGCGAACCCAAGAAGAGGGATGTAAATTTCAGGTAGACCATATAGTTCCGCTTCAAGGCCAAAACGTATGCGGACTTCATGTTCCCTGGAACCTCCAGGTTATATCCAGCGCCAAGAATTGCAGTAAGGGTAACCGCTGGATACCATAAATCCTTAAAAATAAGAATTCCTTAATAATTTTATAATAGTTAACGCGGTATTTCTTCTACCTAAATGTAGGTTAACCATGCTTGAGACAATTGGAGACAAATGGTGATGGGTACCCCGGACACTTACTATCCGAGGGTATAGCGTTTCACAAGGTTCACAAAGTTTTTGGGACATTTTCCGTGTGATTTAATTTCACAAGAAGGGTCGAAAATTTCCAATAAATAAGTTAATCATTCTTCAATGATTTCACACGCCTTGCTTCAAAAGATAGAGGCGTCCGGGTGACTTACTTTTATAATAGAGAAAAAGTGTCCCCCCCTGGAGGGGACGGCATGTATCAGGGCTCCGGAAGTGGCTTATAATGGGGCTTTTATGATTTTTTTATTAAAAGTTGATTGTGCTCAGGATGCCCCATAAGCCACGATCGTGAAATTAGGCCATAGGGATGCCAATTTGGGGGTATTTGCAGGGTAGCCGCTGGATGAGGGGGCAATTCGGTGTGTATTTAGAACCTATCTATAACGAAGATCTGGGAATCCTTGATCCATTTCACGTATGACTCGTTAATAGACCATAGGTTGCGATTCTCACTGTCCTTGGTGTCCCGAAGTATCCCTATCGATCGAAGGTCCTCACAATACTTCTGGGCTGTCCTCCAATGTACGCGCAGATCGGTAGCGAGATCTTTGGTGGTGATTTCTTCATGTTCAAATACGGACTTAACCACCAGGAGTCGGTAAGGGGGTACGGTGTCCTTTACGACCTTCTTAATAATAGGGTATACAGTCGGAGAAATGACGGATTCCCCCTGCACCATGGCAATCCCCTTGGCAAGCTTGTCAAGGCTGGAAATTAGCCGCCCGGGGCCTTCATGATCTACCGGGCTTAGTTGAATACCCTGGGGATCTTTGATAATTGGACTCCGCAGGTGGGCTCCAAAAATACATAGATTTTGGATACGGCTTCGGCATTCTTCGTACCACGTGGGAAGGTCACAAATAACCTCAAATCGACCCAAGAACTCTACTACCAGCCTGGCGGCCTCGTTACGTAGGTTCTCCTTATCGTTATTGCTCTCCATTGCTATCTTGGCTATCGCCTCGGCCATTTCCGCCGAGATCCTATATTTTAGGAATCTTTCGCCCAGGATGCCGTTGACCGAATCAAACTCGTCGATAGCATTCGTACAGGCTGCAATCACTCCAATGTGTTCCTTGAGTTCAAAGTGCTGGGCATTCCCGTAATCGCCACAAATATACCCGTCAGCCATTTCACGAAGCTGGGAGATAAACTCACTCCTGTCTTCGCGCCTCATGGATAGAATGGTCGTGAAGTCTTTAAAGACGAGAATATTTCTCCCCTCCTTCTGGAGTTTGGTTAAGAGGGAAAAGTTCTCGCCCCTTTTTGCCCTATCCTGGTATCCAGAAACAAGCGTGTGAGGGGTAATTTTAGTGAGGTGATAGGTATGCCTATAATCTATCAACGAACGAACCAACTCAGTCTTCGCAGACGATGATGGACCAATGATATATAGACTGACCGAATCCCCAGGCATTCTATTGGCGACCACGGTACCTAGCATCACATCGATTACGTCTGTATCGGATAGGCAGAGATACTTCGAGAACTGCATCTTGATATCTTCAATGGTTATCATTTGGATCCTTATTGGAGTGTAGTTATGGGTTCATCATAGTCGAATTCTGGACATCGATGTTCAACCTTTAGAGAATATGGGGTGCTGACAGTTCTTGTGAGATAACTAAGTGGAGGGAAGCGCCCAACCTTACACCAAAACTTTTTAAGAAGGCCAACGTGGTTCATGCCCTCCCGCACCGTTACTTGCGTACGACAAAGAAAACAGTCTATACATTTTGCCATATTATTTCTCCATCATGTAAATGTACCCATCTTCAAAAAAATTAAACGGTAACATCGGTATGCAGTCCTTATGTTCTTCGCATAAGTTCAGATCGCCCATCTGGATGGTAGCTATTTCGTGACATAACGCTATGGCGCAGATGCGTTTCCTGGGGGCCTGACGTAATAATTGTTCTTCCATTTTCTTTCTTGATACTTTCGTTTTTAGCATTATGCGGAAAGCCTCTTAACGGCATCTATAAATGATAGACCATCATGTTCCATGAGGTAATCAATGCTATTCCATGTTTTATTGCAAACGAAACACCTGAGCTTATTTTTTTTAATGGAAGCCGAGGGATTGTGATCGTCGTGAAATGGACAGAGAATACGTTTACCAGGTTCCACTCCCAATAGTTCTTCGATAGGATAACCCCTAGCTCTCTCGATATGATGTCCGGATATGCCAGATGTCGGTTGGGTATCATGCTTGAGGTAATTAATTTGACACTTCATTCCATATTGTTTTTTTTCTACATCTTTAATAACGCTACCCAGTAACTGAAGGTGGACCCAATCTAATTCCCCGAGTACCATTCGACTCAATTCTCCGAGGCGGCTGCCCATGCATTTAATCTCTCCACGAAGAAATCGTAACCTCACATTTATAGCCCATTGGGGGTCTATTCCGAAGACGCTAGCCACCCCTTCTATTTTTTCACGGTTCATGTTTCACCCTGAACCACTCCGGAAGGAAATGACCCCTTCTTGTTTTTTCAGTACAATAACGATTTTCCCAGATCCAGTCGGGATTCGGAAACAGGCGACACACTTCATGCATTGGATGATCCAAGCTTAACATCACCTGGTGGCATCCATTGCATTGTGGGTGTACGGGCTCTCTCCTCATAATACCCTTCTAATGTAAATCCATGCGGCTGAAATTCCGAACAGGATAACAAGAAGCAGTACCGCCTCCATCCATTGCTTACCTCTGGCAACTTGCGCATAACGGCATTCCGTGCATTCGTGCCATACGAGACCGTCGAATCCTTTGTAAAGTTTCCACAGTTTGGAATTGCATTTAGGGCAAACCATTATATACCCCCAAGTAATTCAATAAACTTTGTGATCAGCGCCACATTTGCGTTGACCCTAATTTTTAGTGGGTACGTACCAGGAGTCTCAGTTGTCGCCGCCTTTATGGTACCCTCGTGGAATAACCAGTCCTCAAATGATCCGTCGCATAATTTATACACGATACCGTTTTCAACCAAGACACCATCCCCCCCGTGGGCGTCAGTGGTTACCATTTCTCCGTGTAATGGGTCTTTAAAAAAAGAGCCAAGCGTATCTCGAAGCTCGCGAGTGAATGCAGTATACTCGGTCTCCCTTTCAAACGTATACAGATAAAACTTTTCAGATGATATATCTTCATGCAACGATAGGAATCCGTGCTTCGATGAATTTTTTAAGAGTTGGGAATTCTTTAGAAGAATAAGACCTTCTTGTGAGGGCCTGTCTCCGGACTCCGGATGGCAGAACCCGCAGTTAGTTCTTTCTTTCTCATCGTTATAGCGTTGGTTCTTATTAAATCCCACAGGATTAATGATAGGTATAAAAGATAGATGAACCTTCTTGTATAGATTAGGGTCGAAGGCTTCAAGCCATTGAATAAGCGCAATCGGACCAGCCCGTTCCTCTCCGTGAAATCCGGATACGATTAGGAGCCTAGGATGATTAGTGTTCCCATCTTGGTTACGAATGTACCAAATTGGGTAACAGCCAACTTCGCCTAACACCCTTAGCCAGAGTTTCTTTTCTGCGGCGATTCTATATAGTCTTTTGTACAAACCGATCGTTGTCATCACGCTCCGCGTCTACTAAAATTCTGATATCTATTTTAAGCAGGTCTCCCTTTCGCAGATCAACGCTGTCACGTAATGTTTTTTTCATGACTAGGGAGGCCATATCAACTGTATTTTCTGGGTTACCAGTGACTGCAATCTCAAAACGTTTCTGGACCTTGTATAAGATCATGTTGTGTCACCTTTATATTTCTGATCATCCTTTATGGTTTTTTTAAATAGTAAATTTCCTGCGCTGTGCCATATAACAATTCCCTCCGGGTTCATAAAGCCTGGGGCGGCATAACTTCCGTGTTCTTCGAGGCATTTCATGGTTGCCGTAACGAGGTCGGAATGAAATTCCCCCCATGTTAGAACTGGAACTACATGGCAGCAATCCGGTGGAGTTACAAATTCTGGTCTCAGATCTTTACGGTCTCCCCGTTCCCATGGCTCAATCTTGAACTTATTAAACATTTTCTGATCCCATCTAGTAGTATTGAACAGGCTAAATCTTTTTTCTTTCAGACCATAATTTCTTTGTATGCCCTGACCCCACCATTCCCCGAGGTGCCTTCCCGGTCCCAATTTTTTAAGTTCTTCCACATTATCGGAAGCCCATCGAGCGAATCCATAGTTATCATCCGATGTGGTGATCCATCGGCCTTTACTACCGACTAGCATAAAGGTACCAGTTTCATCCCAAAAAATCTGCCCACAAGTTCCGTCTATTTTTTCCGTGATTACGATTTCCCGAGACAATCTTGGAATTTTGGGAAAGCCAACGAATTGCGTATCCATTATAGCCCCCTCTTCGCCTTTTGATTCTTCCTTAATATGGCCTGACAAATTCTACACCCATTACGTTTATGCGTTTTACCTACGATGATCAATGGGTGTCCACGCTTACATATATGATTTATCTTATACCCGACATGTGTTAATCTATATCTAATCTTTTTTTGATCACTTTCGCAAATACTACAATAACGTTTCGATTTCCCATCCATTTTTAATTTATCATAACGGTGTCCACGTGGGCAGCATTGCTTATCCTTATTTGCAACCGATTGTAATTTCCACCTTCCCAATGCAGCCCCCATAGATGCTTGTCTTCGTGGAGACATTAATGCAAAAATCGTCATTATAACTTGGGCTGCATTAGCCCCATGTATATCCCATGTAGAAATTTTACAGTTAGGATGAACCTTTCCGCCAAAGATATTTTTTAGTTTATATAGGGGAAATAATTGTTTTTGGGCAGCACTAAGGCGTAATCCCGTAGCAAATCCAACACACCCTTCCCCTTCGATAAAACCTGCCGCCCATCCTATCTCTATGGGTGTAATCATAAACCCCTTTTCCATTTGTAAAATTTTAATAATCTATCAAGTACCCAGCGTTCCGCGTCTTGTGTTGATTCTGATTGCCAAACCGGAATATTTAATCTAATTTCAATGGATACTAGCGCCCCCCTAATACTATTGGGATGTATTTTTCGATCGAGTTGGAATGATAAAAAGGAAGACTCAAGGGCTTCTATAAGTAACCACTTCCTTTCATAAGTTGCCAGAACCTCCAATTCTCTTTTAAATCTTGCAGATTCAGACGTTAACGATGTCCATAGATCTGATAATGTTTTTCTTTCTATAGCAACCAGATCCTCAAAACCACGACAACTATAATCACCAACCTTAAGGGTATCCCTTACCATCATTAAACCCTTTGGCGGTTTAATAAATAAACCTGTACCACCCTGTTCCCTCGTGTCCCTTACCAGACAAAACCCCTCCGGAAACGTGAATTCGAACTTCGGCGCAATTACGCTGATGTCTTCGTACTTCTTTGTTTTTCGATTGAAACGTTGACCAACGGGTAAGATTTTAGACATTTAATTATCCTGCCGAATAGCTCTACATAGATGAACGTCTGGAGATAGGTGTGCAGGATACCACGGATACACATTATAAGTGTATATGTTATGTCCAATATGGAGAGCCTTCTTACACGATGGGCAGTAATATATTTCGGAAACCTCTTGCGTATCAATCCTGGTAATCTTAGGATTTTTAGGATGTATTGTAATAATAAGTTGTTTTTTGTTATGATTACATGCCATATCGTTTACCATGGTGAAAATGGACGAGGATTTTCTCCCCGTCCATCTTAGGTATGAATGTGTCTGATTAATCCCAAGGAGCCTTTTCTGCCGGAGCAGGTGGTGCAGATGTTGCACCAACTACGGGAGGAGAACCCTTATTGATAATTGTCATAGCCTCATCGTAAGTCATGTACTTTTCGAGGTCGCTCCGTGGGTTCTGATGATCCTTGTCGTCCTTATCGAAACGATGTTTGATCTTTCCACCCATCTTTTTGCCGTTGATTCCCCTAAGCCATTTCTGCTCGAAGTCGGGAGTTAAAAAGAACGCGGTGTCTATCTTTCCAAGACTCTTAATGACGCCGAGCTTGTAAAGAAGCCCGGCCATTTTCCGGAATGAAAAGTCCTCCTTCGTAATTTCAAAAAAACTCTCCATGTGGGAGGTACCGTCCTGACTGCCACCGATGGCTATCAGGCGAACCCAATACCGTTTTCCGGATGTTTTGTCCTGCTTGGGTGGCTCAATACCGGTCTCTTTCACCTCAAAGCCATAAACACCCTTGTCTAAAACATCAAACCCAAATTCAAAGATCGGATCAACTAATCCCATAACACAACCTCCTTTTGATTGATAGTTGTTAATGTTTAGGCTATCGCGGGGATAGTCACATCGGGCGGTAAGTTTTCCCTTACGGTGATTCCTCCTTTCGCAAATGGTTCATCCATAAGCTTTAGTCTTTTTTGGATTTTCTTGATCGCACTACGTTCAATCAGGTTAACGGCCTGCCTTGTAACCCCAAACACCTCGGCAATTTCCGTAGACGATAAATAGCGAGGAATAAGGTTAAGCAAACACATGCATCGACGACACTGAAGGGTCCATGGCATATCTACCGGTTCAACCTTTGGCAATTTAAGATTGCGAATTTCTTTTGCAGTACCAAAAACATGATGTGAGCATTCACGATCCTCGCACGGTTCATCTACCAGGTCAAGAATATACGGTATACTCCAGCCCGCTTCCCGGAATATGTCTTTTAATTTAGGAGTAAAGTAACTACCGTACTTATTGGCACAACTTTCGTATCCCATGGGACCCCCGCTATTTATTTTCCTTAACTACCTGGCTACGAACTTGATGGACTTCAAGGTCCTCCCCCATTTCCGTGTCCGTGAAGTATCCGTCAAACATACCCTGCATGTTAGTTTTGGAAAATTCCCTTGATGGAATACCCGTTAACATCTCAATCGTCACCACTAACTTTCTCGGTTTCATTTTACTACCTCCTTGGTTTAATTTGTGATAGAAAGATATTACACCCCGAAGTGGAAAATGTCAAGTTAAACCTTAAACTCTCCACGAATAATTTTTGCAAGTAACGTTAGGTCTAACTTTGGGGGACCATATTTTATCTCAGCCTCCATCAATAATCCATTGGCCCTACAGAGATAGGTATTTGCCTGACCAAAATCGCTCTCACTACTTGTATTTACAAACGAAATCTTGGGTACAATAATTTCACGCTTCTCATTAATGTGGAATGGCTGGCAAACATAACCGATCGAGTCAAATAGGCCATGTATCAATTGTGGAAACTCTTTTCCCAAGAGTGCCGGAGCTATACTCACCGCTTTATTGTATCGTGGATATTCCATTGAAATCGCCGTGCTTACGACTAAGATTCCGAACTTAGATAATTTATTTAAGAGGACTGTTTCCCTTGCCATGAGTCCGGCCAATGTATTCCAGTCGGCCCATTCCTTTTTGCCCAAATCTAAAATATTGTGCAACCCAATCTTTTCGGTTTCCTTTTTCAATAGACTGTTTGCGATAAATCTGGCATCCTCAACCGTCCGTTTATAACTGTGCATAGAAAAGGTAAGCCCATCGTGAGCAATTGTCTGGTACGGTCGTTCTCCCTTTTCGTACTTCAAGATAAGGTTATTAAGATATTCCATCTCGTCCCAAAAGTCATCGAATTCCACATAATCAACTATATCGCTATAATCTGATTTAAGTGTTGAATGAACCAGGCGTGGATCTTTGCTTTCTTTATTTATACATAAAATCTTTGGTATTCCAGTTATAAAGCTAGCCGTTTTACCAGCAGATGTAGGGCCATACGCCAATAAACAAATCCCAGCCTTATCGGTTTCTGACAATTTACCCAAAAACTTTGGCATTTTTCCTCCTTATTATTTAAGGCTCGCACTTTCTTTTCTACCCATCTCCCGTTTTTGGTAGCGGTCACACATATTCCACGGTTCCATAATTTCATTTTCACACACACGTACGAAATCACACGTAAATGGGTGGAAACATGCTTTTTTATTCTGATAGAAACGTTCTATTCCGCCACCCTCAAGATAGGATACAATTTCTTTGGCTATAGTTTTGGCCTTAGCCTTGTATGCTTCAAGATCAAACTCAGATCTCCAAAAACTTCGATCGATAAAATAATGGTGAATATTTCTGCCTAATATGTCCTGATACATTCGTTCATATAGGTCGATCATGGATTCTCCAACCGCCTTCTTCGTGGCCTGCTTTTGACGTAGTGATGGTTTGACAAGACATCGAAGCGTCATACGCTCAATGGCCGGATCTCCTATAAAATAGGTTATGAGTTGGTCCCCTTCTGTAAGTTTCGTATAATTGTCTGCGTCGGCTGTGTATTTAAATTCATATCCTATGTGATTATCATATGTCAAAAGTTTAACAAGATCAATATATCCGTGCACCTTGGGGAAGTCCGGTTCCGACCACCGGAACTGACACTCGGTGATTCCCCTAATTGTATGCAGATCAAGTTTGATATAGGCATCAAATATTGCCTTCATTTTCCATGCGTCTACATGACCATAGGTAAGGTCTGGATTTTCAGGGTCCATGGTCTGTTTAATTAAGTCCTCGATGTAGTCACGATATTTCTGTACTGCCTGATCAATGGGAATTCTTTCATCGTGGAGCCATCCAAGAATTACAGAGGCGCACGATCCAAGTTTCATCGCCCATGACTTCTCAATCAATTCAAGACCTATCATTTGGGACCAATAGAACTTACGGTGACATGACGAATATGTGTCAATGGCTGAATATGATAGCTTGGGCTCATTTCTCACAACATATTCTGCGCACCGAAAATGACTCGGTAGTGAGCAAAATCCATTTTTGATATAATGAGAACAAATTCCGTTAGGTTGCGCAGACATATCCTGGCAGATCTCAAAAAACGGATTACCAATACTCGGGGATTCGCCTATCATCTTTTACCCTCTCGGCTAATTTAGGATGTTGTACCTTGATAAATTGGTCAAAAACACGTACTAAATAGATATGAGTTGGGATATTAAACCTTCCACGCTTCCCGTTCCACCCTCCACGATCAAGAATCTTGTAAAGATTGGGGAATTTTGAATAGCCGTGGTCATCATCTTCAAACATTTCTCTACATAAATCTTTGACTCGGGTTAAGGTTAGGGATGGAAAGGCGTTGCAGATCTCATTATGAATTGCTACCCTATCGATATTCTTACGGCAACATATGGGACAGTAGTTATATCCAGAAGTATATATAACTCCTTCCTCTCCACAAATGTCACATTTTTTCATGATGTCCTCCGGCTTTTCATGACACAACTTACTTTAACAGACCACGGGGAATTGTCAAGTAAAATTTTCGACTTGACAGATTCAGTTTCGTCAGGTATCATTAGATCATATGAATAAACTACCCATTATAGACAAATGCCTTGGATGTAAGGAAGTCGAAGATGGGGGTACGTGCAAAAGTTACCCCATTCCGTCAGCACTTTGGCGCAGAGGGAACTGTCCAAGGGCTACACATTTAGAGAAAATCATCAAGCCTGACGTGAAATTGAATCCGATAAAGAAATCTAAAAGGAGTATGAAGGGAGTGTAACATGAAATTAAATAAACCCAAACTATTTGTTTTTATTGCTATATTCTCAATATTATTTATTGGGTGCCTTACATTTCATGTATCAGCATTCGACAAGAAGGCCACGTTACCGGATGAATTTACGCAGGAATATATAGACCTGAGCGATCGGGTTGTAACGGTTAGGACTCTGGGGACCGGTTATGGAGTAATACTCAATACGAAAGTTTCTCCTTTTCGGTACGAGATAAGGGGGGGCGTATTTGGTATGGAGGGGAGCGGATTCGTCAAGGATCTTCCGTTTCACAAGTTCATTATCACCAACGACCACGTGATATCACCATCAAGGGTTACAATTCCGATCTCTAAGAATGCCAGTTGGGACACAAAAATTATACGTATAAAGAGCAGGAGCATTTTTATAATAGGTTGCACCTCGGCGGTCGAGGGAAACATACTATATACCGATCCCGGAAGTGACATTGCCGTTCTGTTTATAGATAAAAACTCACCCTTTCGGGATACAGATATCTCACTTATGTTTTCTTGGTGGCAGGAAATAGATGGACCCTATGTTATAGAATCACCCGATGTGTTGTCGGACGGAGATGCCGTTGGTGTTATTGTGCGGAAAAGAGATGAGAATGGTAATAAAACTTCATGGTATGAAATCAGGGTAGGAAAAATTGTATCTACCGGTGTTAAACTTCCCGGGGTCATAGATGTTTCAGCACTAACGTGGTTTCAACCTATGGACTTCACCGTGGATCTCACGATATACCCCGGTGATTCCGGCTCGCCGGTTGTGGTGTGGCTAAAGGGTAAGCCGCTCATCATTGGGGTGGCGAGAGCTATAGCCAAATGTGGTATGACTGGGGAGCAGTTTTCATACGCGACAAGGCTCGACTTCGTAGTGCATTTCTTGCGTGGGTATGGTAGCGCTAATGAATGATATGGGTGAGTATAATGCTAGAGAGAGACGAAAAAATACTCAACAAATTAGAAGTTATCGGTATGCTAATCCAGCGTGGACTTAAACATTGGATTAGTCACCCCAAAATGTCGGCTAGGTATTTTACGGAAGCACTCACGAATGTAAGAGATCTTATGAAATTCATTGCACCGGAGGGAAGGGCATGAGGTTAAGGTGGCTCGATGTCAAGCGGGTTGGGTTAAATTTCAGAATTAAATATCTAGCCAGAAGGCTGGCACTTCAGTGGTACTTATCTTCCATAGGGAAGGGGAAATAAATGCCAGTACATAAGAAAGAAAATGCAGCTAAGCATTATATCAAACATAAAGAGAAAATTGATAAAATAAACCGAGATTATTATTATAAAAATAAGCCAAGGATTAGGAAGAGGGAGAAGGAAAAGACCTTAAAGGCTAGATCTGTTGGGCTATGTACCCGCTGCTTCAGGAAACCCTCCGTGAGTGGAGGATATTGTGGGGAGTGTAGGGCATACGGCATTAAGATTAGGCGGAAATTTAGATTATTAGCGCTTGAACATTACGGTGGAAAATGCGCATGTTGTGGGGAAACCAATATTAAATTTCTTACAATTGATCATATTAATAATGATGGATTTAAATGGAGAAAAGATCATGGAAATGATAATATAGGTTATTGGCTAGCTCGACACGCGTATCCGGAGGGCTATCAGATATTATGTTTTAATTGTAATTGTGGTCGCCAATTCAATCAAGAAAATCCAGGCATATGTCCACATAGGGAGGTAGAGATATCTTAAGTTTAATTGGTACGGTGCTGGGTCTTCTGGGCTCGTTTATCCCGGAATTGCTGAAATTTTGGAAACAGAAGGCTGATAATAAACACGAAATTGAGATGACTAAATTGCAGATGGATGCTGCCAGGCTTCAGGGTCAGATACGCCTTGAAGAAATTAATGCTCAGGCTGATATCGAGGAAAGCAAGGCGCTCTATGCGAGTGCGGAGCAGAAAATCACAGGATGGAAGTTCGTAGATGGACTGGTATCGCTTTACAATTCTTCCGTAAGGCCGACAATCACATACGCCTTTATGTTGCTTTATATGTATGTAAAATATTCAGCCATTTATGGAATGATGCAAATGGGGCAGAAATGGCAAGAGATTGGGTCGTACGTATGGGGAAGTGAAGACTTTGCTATATTCAGTACCATTATAGCGTTCTACTTTGGCGGTCGTTTCATGCGGTACTCTTTACAGAGAATTGATAAAAAATAATGAAGGTCCGCGAAATTCCTCAAATCGCAATCGAGCATATCAGGCGTGACGAAGGGGTTCGACTTCGCGCCTATAAAGATGTGGCAGGGTTAGACACGATTGGGATAGGACATCTTATTCGTAGGGGTGAAGTGTTCCCCGAAGAAATCACGATGGGGTTGGCCGGAGAATTACTACGAAAGGATCTCCTGGTAGCTGGTGCAGCTATTATGCGGCTCATTACAGTGCCACTTACGGACAATCAATATTCAGCGTTGCTGTCTTTTTGCTTCAATATCGGTTCTGGAGCACTCCAGGCTTCGACCTTACGGTCTATGCTGAACCGTGAAGAATACACAGGTGCTGCCGAGCAATTTTCTCGCTGGTGTTTTGCCGGTGGTCGTAAAATCAAGGGATTATATTTAAGGCGCTTACGAGAACGCGAACTATTCTTATCATAGGGAGGATGTTATGCACTGTTCACAATGTGAATATCAGGATGATATTTTAATTGAGGAAGGTGGTATCTATCCGATTCCGGAACCCGGAAGTCTTGGAAAATTTTATCATTCCACATTTGCCGACCTAGAGAGAAGGGCGGATATGTCCAAAACAGAAAAGGCAAGAATATATGGTTGCCCTGCATGTGGCAGGGTGTTCATAGAACCTATTAGTAAATAATACCATTGTGGACCCAGCAGGGGGGCCTCACCTTTTTGGTGGGGTTTCCCATTAAAAGCAAGGCCCACATTTTTATCCCACCAAATAATCACTTGACATCCAACCTTCCGTAGTGTATAATCTTTCCATATGGTGCAATCCCATGCCTAATCACACCATGAAATATTATAGGGAACATAGGGCTAGGGGTTTATGTGTTTTATGTAGTCGTCCAGCCAAGAGAGGACGAATTAAATGTGAACACCACCTTCAACAGTATAGGGAATATGGCAAGACCCAATGCGAGAAAAGATGTAGGGAAAGTAGGTGCTTAGGCTGTGGTTGGCCCTTACATGAAGAAATGGATGAGGGTCACGTTAAATGTGTAACCTGTCGAATGAATGTATGGGGGTTAAGAATACCAAATGAAAATACTCGAACAGTCCGTTCCGGGCAACTATGAGTTGGTACTTTTCGGGGATAACCAGGAAGGAAATGTTTTGCAATACAAGAGGGGTTACCAGGCTTGTATCGATTATATTCTCTCTGCTAAAAATCGATACGCCCTGCACATGGGCGATGAGATGGAGTCCTATTGGATAGATGATCCCAGATACGATCCCGCTATCCTCACGGCAGACCCGCTGGCTCAGCAAAAAAGTGTTGTAGCCGACCTGAAACCACTTGCCCAAGCAAAACGTCTTACTACTATTCTCTACGGCAATCACTCGCACCGCCTTTACCCAAAGGTTGGTGATATTACAAAAGACACCTGCGAAGAGAAATTAGGGATTGCCTACGGTGGATTCTCTTGCGTGGTTAACTTTCAGGACAAACATGGCGTGCAGTTTAAGGGGTTTTTCACCCATGGGCGCAAGTTGATACGGTCGATTGCAGATGACCCAGTGAGACGAGAAGCGAACGAACAGTTGCAATTAAAGCAACACTTGAAAAATAAGATGGGTGACTGTGTATTGATGGCAAAGGGTCATACGCACCGTCTAATTATTTGTGATCCCCGCTCCCAGCTTTACCTTGCAACCGAGCCTGACATCCGAGAACATTACACCCACAATCCACCGTTCGGAAAGGGTGGTTACGTCCATCCGGACCATAGATATTATGCAAACACCGGTTCGTTTCTCAAGACCTTTGGCGAGAATATAACTAGTTATTCGGAGATGGGTGAATATGATCCGATAGAATTGGGATACGTTATCGTTGAAGTTAATGATAGACAAATTACTAACATTAGAAAGGTGGTCGTATAATGACAAGGGACGGACTCATTCGTGACGGCGACCTTATCGCCCAAAGAATAAAGATGTCCGATATGGGTGGGCATCGAGTGGCGCTATGGTCTATTCAGGATACCGAGCTCAACACGGTAATGTATTCCCTGGTTAATACAAGGGTGGGTAAGTCGGTCGAGTCTGATTCATTGGAACATTTAGAGCGTCTATATGATGTTTGTGTTCAGCGCCTAACGGCAGAAGCTAATGGAGGATCTTCCGATGTTGGTATTACGTAAAATTCCGGTAAATGAGACATCTTGGGATAACATGTCTCCGTGGAGGGGATGTCTATATGTCGATCAAGAAAATAACGGGGCATGGTATGCAACCAGCCTAGCCAAGCCCACACAATTTACATCCCAAGAAGAAGCTGAAGATTGCGCTAGGATCATTAGGGCGTGGCCCTCGTTTTCCGGGTCAGAAATACAGGTTGCCGTATATGAGGAGATATTTCAGGAATCCCTACCGATTCCCATTCCAAATACTACCGTAATTGCACAACCTGAAATTCAGGACTGGGACTGGAATAATAATCTCGACAACGATGTTCCATTTTAACCAGAACCATTAAGTTTCCGAAGTTCCTTCAAGATCTTATTTTCAATCTTGTCTTCCACGTTTTCCGAAAGATTTTTAATATCTTTCTGCATACCGTCCAACCTCCAACCTAACCATTCTTTTAAATTACTTACAGCTTCTGTCATTTCTTCATCCCTCTCTTTTGCGAACTTACTGCATATTTCTTGGTGTCCCAAAAGGGTGAGCGGTCCACCCCTTTTATTCAGGTCTAGTTTGCAGTCCTCAAGCTCCTGAATGCGTTTATCCTGCCCAAACCATGCATACCTTACCAAGCCTGCAACAACTACTGTCACGAGAAATATCCATATCCATCCCGGAATCGCAATGAAGTCCATTTTTTCTAATCCTCGTATAATCTTTCATATTCCATGTATCCACGTTCGGGTTGCATTGCCTGCTTAATGGACTGTGCCCCAATTTTAGGAATGATCTTACCATATTTCATGACCGAAAGGTTGTAAGACTGAATGTCTTTAGATAATGCCCGTCTTTCTTCCGGTGTCGTGGCAAGTCTCATTCTCCGTATAATCTTCTTGCGCCTTGCTGCATAAGCGTCCTTAATATTCTGAGCTACACGACGTTCCTTTTGTACCTCAGCAATACGTTGCGGCCTAAACCCCGCTAGGCCTACCGCCACCTCATATGGACCCGCCTTAATCGGTCTCCCCCGTTCGTCAAGGATTGGTTTTCCGGTTGCGGTACGAAGACCTTCAGTGGCTAATCTATGTGATTTAATGGCAGACTCAACACCGGCGGGCATTGCAGATTCTACGGCACGCATCCACTGGTTATTTGCGGCGAAAGTAATGGCGTTCTTACCCTTATCGATAAGTCCACCATAAACGCCCATCATAATGGCACCCGGGTTATATTCTCCAACCCCAGGAATTGGTATCTGAATCTTAGTAGATCCGGACATATCCAGACCTACGAGCGCCAGAATTCCCTCCATACCAGCAGAGGCCAAGAGGGGTCCGCCCACTTTATCTAGAGATTTTCTTATAACGGACCTTGCGGGATAACCCGTCTGCCTTTCGAATTCATCCAGGATGTCGTCTATAAACGGGGCAGCACCCAATCCACCAAGAATGGTGAGCATCGCAAGAGATCTCATGAGTACGCCAAGCGCCAACTTTCCATCCTTACCCTTCGCGTAGTGAATCATGGATAGGACATAATTGTGGGGAAAACTTTTAAACACGTACCCTAATCCCGCAATCTTAGAAAACGGAGTTCCATCCCTAAGTAATTGTGGAAAATTATTAAGTCCATAGGCATAGTGAGCGCTGCGCACAAATTCCTTTGCCGTCTCATATGCCTCAGTTTCGGTTTGCCCTGCACGAAGAGCAACGCGGAAGGCGGCCAAGAGGGACGATTTTCTATTAAACCGTTCCATTCCTGCGAATGGATACGAAACAAGGTCTACAAATTTGGTAAAATATTTCCCAGCCCAACTACGGCTGATATCACCCTTAATTTCTTGGATAAAGTTAGCCATTGTCTCGCCATCGTTATACGCGTTTTGTAACATAGTCTGTTCTTGCACGGTCATATTCCCGGCGAGATCTTTCATGGCTTTTGCAAGTTCAGTGGATGCATGGCCCTCTACGCCTAGGTCTTGCATGATCCGAGAAAGTATTGGATAGGCCGTAATCCCATTCTGGAACATCTGCGTTGCGGCAAGACGAAGGTTCATGCTGATATACCATAGATAAGGTATCGTCTTTAGGGAGTTCAGTTTATTGTCAAGGCTATCCCGATTTCGTAACATATCCGTGGTATATCGGGATGCATACTCATATACTTCTGGTTCGTTAACCTTGTTTATACTTTGGAGGGCATCGTGAAACTTTCTGGTTGCATCGAGCTTTGCCATACTACCGGCAAGCCCCGACATGTAATCAAGAAAAACTTGGCGAAGGTTCTCTTCACGATAACCACCAATGTTACCCTGTTGTCTGCGGATGTAGTGTTGCCTAAAACCCCGAGCCATAATTTCATCGTTGATGCTTTTGAAAACAGCATTCAGGAGGGTATCGGCCTCAGCCTCATTTATCTTTTCTTCCTTAACGGCACGCTCAGCAGATTTCTTCAGAAAGGCTTCCATGGCGTAAATGTTTAGTCCGCCATAGACAAATTCGCTTGTTTGTTTTTCAAGAGTCTTCACTACTCGGAGATCTCTATATTGGCTGGTTAATCTCATTCTGGCTTGTTCGGCCTGTGTAGCGCTATCGAAACGTTCAACCCAGATTGCTACATCCTTACCTTCTGGATCAACATCGTACACACGAACAATATGGTCACCACGACCACGAACATGAGGTGCATAAAAGTTAAACCCCTTTAGTTGGGCTTCCTGCCTATCAATTTCCTTCATTCGTTCGGCCACCTTATTGAGGGCACGTTGAAAATCTTTTGCATCACTACTCTCTAGTTGAACTTGTTCCATGGGTAATGATTTATCAAGAACACCCTTGAGCTGGTCATACCATTTCGTACTGGAATAAAAATCTACAGCTAACTGGCGAAGCCTTGCGATGGCATAATCTACGGCTCGATCAAAACCATCCTTCCAGCCACGGTATGCCTTAATCTCCGTATTGGTAAGATCGCGATGAATTAATTCTCGTGCCTTTGATTGAAGATTTTCATCACTTTCAAGGTAAATATTGTTTCGATCAGACCATATAATAAGTGGATCTACACTAGAGGTATCCCTTAGGGCGTCAACGGACATGTATGGATTATTCCCCTGATTGGTCCCCGGATCTTGAAGTAAGTATAACCTGTCCCTATTTTTCTCGTCCATCCTGTCCCACTGGACCTGTGTGGTTGGCTTAAAAGATGGATGGTTCATACTTATCCAATGGGGAAGTGAGGCAACCGATTCAATAAGCCCTAACCTTTTAAAAATTTCGTTCCCAAAGTTTTTATTTTTATTACTGTATGCTTCATACCATCCCCGCCATCCGGTAAAGTTTTCCGCAGCGCTTTCGTGAGATGGGGATGTATCTTCGCGCATGGCAAATCTGGCACCGAGTGGACCAATGGGTAATCCGTTGTCCCACATCTTTGCACCAGTAAGTTTTACGAAAGCGTTATACTTACGAACCTGGTCTTGGAATGATTGCTGTTGGATAAGGATACGACTACGCCAGAGGTACGCCCTTATGTCATCCTCAGAGAAACGAATGGGGCCGAACAGTTTGGTTGCGTGATAACGAAACCAGTATACGAATCGTTTCCATAATCCTGGGTTTTCACCAGTGCCTGCGAATTCTGCGATCTTCTCGATGGCTACCGTGTAGTCACCGTCGGGTGATCCAGGGATTTTACTGTATGCCTGATAGAGATAGGCAAGATTTTCTTTTCCGTAGAACTTGAGCACTTCCTGCACAATTTGATCCATACGGTGGGGACCAAATAGGCGCTCGAATCCGAAGTGGGCAAATAGTTCATGGCTTATAGAGGTCAATACATCTTGCTCGGAGGTGTGGCGGTCTGCGATGATATATACCCTATTGAGCACGCGATCGTAAAGGGCTTGTGTTTTTCCGGTTACCTTGTTGCGCTTTCGGATATCTGCTGGTAGTTCGTCCACAGAACTTGGAACATCATAAGAAAGGACACCTGCTGGAAGTTGAACCTGGAAGGTATCAATGATTTTCTGCACAGCCATGACCGACATCGGCTGCCCTTCCATCTCCTGCATGGCTTCGCGGGCAATATCCACTGGGCGAATCACATAAAGATATCCCCCATCACCATCGTCTGATTCGGGGATAATGAATCCGGGTTGCCTAACTTCGGTAGCATCTACCTGATCCTCCGGTAAGTTCCTAACGGATTCCATTTCTTCGGAAGACACCTGGTATGATGCTGCAACCGCCTTAGATGGAGATACCCAAATTACCCTATCGGTTGGTCTTAGACCATACTTTTTCCTCCATATTTCAACTTCTTCTGTACTATAATTACCACGTTCTTCGACTTCAGTTTCGATAAGTTCAGACCATGATGTAGCCCTAGAAGTGGTCCAAAAAGGTCCCCGGGGAGCTTCCCCAGCCATCCTCGCCCTAAACCTCTCTCCTGGAAGTAACTCCTGAAACGCGGGACGAAAACCTTCGGCGGGAAGTGACTCAATTTTAGATCTCATGATACCATTAATAGCTTCCCCTGTATTCTTAGCTATCATCATTTCTGGGGTATAGACGGTATCCTTCTTGGCATCGAGGTATACCTTACCTAAAAAACCTGGAAGATTCTCAACACCTTCACGTATTGATTCATATGAGATGGGTCGAACAGAAATAGATCCCTGTTCGTCGAACATGATAACGGCTTCAAAGAAACCACGAGGAAGACCCGGGGGTGCTGCGGGTGCAACAGGAACTTCCCTAACGGGTTCTAGTGCGGGCTCAACAACCTCTTTATGAAGAAGATCGATTTTCGCTCCCTCAATAAAAGGCGTGGCAGCAGGAACGAGACCTGCCCCGGGAGGAGTTGGGGCTGCGGTAACACCTGCGCCACGCGCTATTTTGGTCTCAAAATCTATGGGCGTAGAAAATCGAACCCTTTTCCCACCGATATTGATTTCGGTATAATTATCTGTTAAGGTATTGTCAAATACGATAGCATCTAGATTTGCTGGATTGACAGAACCATCTTGGTATAGCAAGCCACGCGGTACTAAGACACTTTCCTGTCCATGCCTTATGCCAAACTCAAGGGCTTGGTCGTTAGACATTTCGGGGACCAAGAAGGAGGGTGCCCGCAAGCCAGCATATTTACCCTGAACTGGGATGACGGTAAATCCTGCATCCTTTAGTTCCTTCACTAACTTCTTATTCCGTACCGCATTTTCCTGTGCAGGTAATTTTGCATTGCCAGGATTGGCGGCAGTTAGTATTGCATATTGTGATGTTCGAAGGGGTGTATTAATCGGATCAGTAAATTCCTCAACGCTGTTATATCCACGCGGTAATGTAGGCTCTATTACGCCACGTATTGCACCCTCCTTGGGTCTCATTTGAACTGGAAGATCATGGAACATTGCAATAGCTCTGCCGGTATTGAGGCCGTCATACCCTAATTCCTTGGCGGCCTGGTATCCTAAGACCTGGGCCTGGTCGGGCATGTTTCTATTAAAGCCCCATTTTCTTTCGAGCCTTGCGGCTACCTCATCTTGTTTGGCATTGAACTCAGCCAGTTCTTCCTTGGTGGCTAACTTCCTGTCAAATATTTTGAATTCAGCCTCTACCTTCTGTGGACGCATTCCCCCAAACATGGGTTCTACTTCATGTTCGTCCCCATAGCCATACCAAACTTCTGGTAGATCTCCCTGTTCATAGGCAGCATTGTAGTTCTTACGGGTTATTCGTTCGGTTCCTGAATATTTTGTAGTTCCGTATCCAGCCGTAACGAATCTTCCGGAATAACTGGTCAACCCAATTTTTCTTGGTTTTTTTACCCCCTCAACCCTTACTTCCGCGGGTTTCCCTAATGCCAACCCTTCAGTGATAATATCCATTAATGATCGGGGTAACGGAACACCTGGGTCAAGTTTCGTAAACTGACCATTTACATTGGTATAACCGTATAATTCAAATACTTGACTGACAGGATTAAGAACAGAAGATAATTTTCCCCCCTTAATATCCTCAATTATCATCTGACCATTCTTTACGTCAAGATTGGTCCACACACCCGTACCTTCAAGGAATTTCCTCCATATCCTACTCACCTCATTCATCGGGACGGGTTCTTCCACTACGCCAGGGAAGACAGTTTCCTGCCATAGGGCCGCAACATCCGGTCTAACAACTGCGGGTTTTAAGATATCCGTAGGGTCTCGTGTAATATCGGGTGGAATTATTGGAGGTTTAACCGTTGGAGTGGGCGCAACTTGCTTCTTGGGTGATGGCCCTAATAGGGTAACCGCACCACCCATTATACCACCGGTAAAGCCTGCAATGATAAATGTGTTCGCCGCCTGCATGAGAGTTTCGTAAGAAAATGGTTTCTTTCCGGCACCCATAGCTTCAAAAACTTCCTGGGCAGATTCTGTAACACCCTCAAAGAATCCCTGTTTACCAACTTCCTTTATGAAATAGTGTCTAGCGGCACGAAGGCCCTCCCGTTCCGCTCTTTTAGTAACAGACCTTCCGAACCATCCCAATTTACCCAGTAAGCGCCATGCCGGAAGTGCATCCATAAGTCCGGCTGGTATAGCCCAGAGAAGATTGAGACTGGCCGCCTTCATACCCTCATCGACACGCTCACTAGCGATTATACCTGTTTCAGCAATCGTTGAAGCAGCGGCTAACGATGAAAATCCGATGATAGCTTTTGCGGCAGCACGTTCCGTAATCGCTTTACCAAGCGTCTTTGTAACGACACCACGTATGGCAGCACCAACACCGAATGTTCCAACCATAAACGGTAACATAGACATAAATCCGTGCCCAAGATACCTTGCTGCATCACCAACGGATTCTATATCTTGAAATCCGGCCACGGTTGGTTTAAACTTTTCATTCATCTCCTGGAAGGTTTTATGTAGATGGGCGCCAACTTTTTCTATCGCTTCAATACCCGTGACCTCTCCGGCAAGACCAACTAATCCACCAGCTATTTCCCCTACCTGCAAAACGCCATGCGGTATACCCCTGAGTGCTTCCCCGATAAGACCAGGCTTCTCGGGTGGAAGCGGAGGTGTTGGTTCGACTGGGACCATAAGATCCCTAAAGATGGTAGAAACGGGAGTGCCAGGTTCTTGCGTATCCCTGGTTTCACCGATAGGGCGGGTAAGTGGGCCTAGACCCATTTCACGGTTGAGACGTGTAGCGGGACTTTCTGGACGAGAAATTTCTTTCGGGATAATGCCCTCCACCTGGGGGGCGAGGCCATACTCACGATTAAGTTGTTCTGCTGGACTAAGAATTGTTTCTGCGGTTTTAAAGATTGGACCCCGGGTCTTGGGGGGCTGGGTTGTAAGTCCCATACGAGACACTAGGGGAGCCTTCGCAAGACTCATGGGAACAATTGGTGCAGCCTCTTCAGGAGGAAATAGGGCGCTATCTAGATCTAGATTAAGGTCGGGAGACTTTATAGTAGGTAAATTGGCACTAATTAACGCTTCGGAACGTTCTTCTTCTGTGCCAATGTCCTCAAGTTCATCTGGGTCGGTAAGACCGTATTCAAGGTTTAATTCATATGCGCTAGGCATTTATTTTATCTTTCCCTTCTCAATATCTACCCATATACCATTTTTCATTACCGCTACACCAGAAGAATGTACCTGACCCTCCATAGCATACTGATCAGCAATCATGTCCTGACGTGCAGCAAAGCTTTTCGTAAGAGTGTTAAGTTCAGTATCATATGTTACGGCATCTATTTGGCCTATGTTAAATTTGTCCTGGAGACCCTTGATGGTATTGTTATATATCTGTTTATTAGCCGATTCATATGTATCACGTTGAATCTTGGTTCTTGCAACGGCATCCCTAGCGCCCTGAAGTTTCAACTTCATTGGTTCAAGTAACCCCGTTTCCGTAAGCATTTTATCCATCTGCGTTTGTCTTAACTGAATGCGAGACTTAACATCAGCAGCCTGTATACCTAGTTTGGCAGCTTCAGTTTGTGCTTTCATGCCAGCCGCGGAGACAACGCCTTCGACCTGAACACCAGCGGCTTCCCTTGCAGCACGACCAGCGATATATGTTTCCCTGGCTTTCCCTGTTGCCTTCGCTTCTTCCCTTCTTTCTCGTGGTGTCATTCTCATTAATTTGGCACCATATTCATATTCTGCCATTCCTCTGCGTGGAATGATACCAGCAGCTTCTTGTAATTTTTCTTCCTCCAGGCGAACATCAGTTTCAGCTTGTGTACGTTTGGCCTGCTCTACCTGCTCACGATATATAATACCACGTTCACGTTCAGCCTCTCCCATACGGGCAGCCTGCATCACTCCCGCCCTGGCATATTCTTCATCAAAGGCAGCCGTAGCTGGACCTCTTGTTTCACGACCTACCGTCATAACTCCCTCTTCACCCGGGAGTGTATACTTGGTAGCTCCAGTTGGAAGGGCTTCCCGCGTAATACCCCACATACGTTCCAGATCAGGTTGTGGAGCTACGACTGGTTGAGGTTCCCGTTGAGGTTGAATTCTACCCTCTCCCCGGGTAGCGTAATCATCTTGAGTACCAAATGGTTGGGCTCCAGCGATAACCTTACCTGCTACTTCCCTGGAAAGATCACCCGTTGAGGGAAAACTTCTTTTTCCCGTAGCTATATAACCAATGTCCCTGGCGAGCGGTTCTACGATCCCCCTATAGGCAGCACCAGCAGCAGCGCCAACTATCCGCTGAGTAGGTCTTCCGACATATTTTTGGTAACCCTCTACCCATGGCTCAACCATTGTTTCATATGCCCTTCCAAGAACACCCTCCCTGGCTGGCTTAGGCATTTCGGCTAAAGAATAAATACCAGGTTCTCGCCTTCCTTCTCGGACAATTCCCTCTTCTTCATCATCATATCTTGCCATTTTAAGTTACCCCTTTAATTATCCATTCCACACAGGATCACGATCTCCCTCATACTTATACTCATGAGATTCCCCAAACTGTTCACTCACGCTACTGGAAACCTTCCCGTCAATACCAATGGTCGCTCCAGCGCTGACACTACTTAACGCCCCAGCAACAAATTGTGCCGTGGTTGCTGCAATAGACCTAAGTGTCTCCATTTTCATACCATTCAGGGCGGCATGGCTTTGAATGCGAATCTCGGCTTCTTTAAGATAAAGGCTAGCCTTTGAAATAGCTTCCTGAATGTAAGCTTCAAATATCTTTATATTCACATTAGATAAACTCTCAAACACCGAAGCCTTAGCCTTAAAAATATCCACCTCGGCCAAGAATGTTTTTAATTGAGCATCGACCTTCATGGATTCAGCCATAATCTCGGATTTATATGCTTCAACTTCAGCCGAATAAATCTGTACAGTTGCACGAGCGAGTTCTATTCTTGAACTTACAATTGCAGTATAAATGTCTGTCATGATTCTATATTTTTGCAAGAGGGAATTTACTACAGCAATTTGCATTTCAACCTGCGCTTTCGAGGCTTCAAATATCCGTTGACAAGCCATACTGGCAAAACCCACAAGAACCTGTTCAAGGGCAACTGATTGCTGGACTGCGAATTGAGTATTTTGATGCGCCAACTTCATATGCTCAATACGAATGTCCCTGGAAACGGTATGACCCCTATTAAGGTATGCAACATCAGCCTGTGCCAGGGCTGATATAAGTGCGCTGTCCGGAATCGGCAATCCACGTTTACTCCACTCATTTGCTATCTTATCTTTTGTATCGAGGAGTTCTTGTAAATTTTTCTCATATTCGTAATTATAAATATCTTCCCTTACTTCAATGGGTATACCGGTTCCACCCTCGTTAATATCACGGAGTAATTTAACCTGAACCGCAGATAGAAGCTGGGACGAATAGGACTGGGGACCCGCATTAATTGCTACGCTTGGTACCGGAAGATATTCCATGTCTGGTAGGTTAAGGTCGGAAATATCTATTCTTATCAAACCAGGTTTGGCTGGGGATGACGGTAGGGTCATACTTATACCAGTCGGAATACTTGGGGGAATCAACGTAAACACTTCGGGTAATTGAACTGGGGAAACCTTATCTATCGAAACCAACACGTCAATTCCCCGTAACACCTCTACGGCATCGCTCAACCTATCAAGGGTATCTCTTGTGTCAACAATGGAATCCCTGGCAAAAATCATGGATTGATTGTATTTATCTACTATAAGCTCTTTTGTTAAGGGAAAAAGTCCCGCATCTCCAGAAATGGTCATTTTTTATCACCCCTTCTAACCTGTAAATATTGTTCTGTTTGGATCTTTATCTAATCCTGGAACCATAACGATACACATGATATCGCTTGGACTAATTTCCAAACAAGAAGCTAATTGATCCTCTATTCGTTGCCCATTAAAATAAATAATAGGATTGAATCCCACTGCTGATCCGGAAACAACGGATTGAACAAGGAGTTTATTATAATCGGAATAGATCTGTCCGTATTCGATCCATTCCTGAGGTCTGGTAAGCGGAAATTCCTCATAGGGAGAGTAAAGGTAATACGGTGGATTGCTACCTCCATAAGACCTGGAGCCAGAATCGACTACGTATCCTTCAGCTTGTGTCCAGTGACCCACAATGTTGGAAGAAACCTCATAATCATTTTTCTCTAATTGACAGAATATTTTATCGTCTTTAAGGAAGGGAAATCTCATCATGCCCAAGTCCAATTGGGATGTCCATCCAACATTTTCGTTATCTTCAACCGTTATTTCGATTACTTTATATCCTGCCTCCGGCAGCAACCCTGGATCCCATTCCTGTGTGTATGTGTAGTAAACGTGCTTATTTGTGTTTCTTGAAAAAGATGTATAGACTTTAGCGAAGTTTTTGGCTTGAGCGATACCACTTCCCGACATGATTTCATCGAGGGTAAAATGATATTTCGTTGTTGGATGTTCTGGAGGGCCACCCAAGTTTTCTGACGTATAAACCCCTTCCTGAGTTCCGCTTGTGTCAATATCATAAAGGATGTAATCCATGACCAGCTTTTTACCATCAGATTTGATATACCATCTTTTACCAATCTGGGAATAGGTAAAGGATGCCGACTCATTTAATGGGCATGTGGTGGTTCTCCAGGTGCCAGTTTCGCTGTTCGAGATTAATTCATCGTACCAATATGGCTCCCACTCTTCGGTTTCTATGTTTAACCTCATGTAATATTTTGGCTCTTCTCCCGCATACATCACCCAATGTGTAAGATCGTGATTCGTTAACTCGTAGAGAATGCCTGGATACCAGGAAGTATTTTTTTTCCCAACAATTTCACGATACCAACCATAAAAATAACCGTCAGACGACACAAAAAGTCCATTCTCCCAATTCGTGTCAACCTGTTTAATTAAAACTATTTCTTCGTCTTTAAGTTGAAATACCTTTAGAAGACTTTCGTTTGCATCATGGTAGTAGATTTTATTTCCATTAACGTTAAAACCACCGGACCAGCCAGTAGCCCACCATCCCGCTTCATCCTTTCCTAAATAGTAATATTTTCCAGAATCTGGATCAAAAACGTAGAAATAAACGGGATGATACGATGGTGCGGTCACCATTGGATCTGAAATCCCACCGTCAGAAAGATAACTGTAATTTTCATATTCTGGGAGTGGTCCCTCAGATTTCACGCTAGGATTTAACTTGAACCCCAATCCTATGATATAAATATTCTTAGTTACCGTTTCGCTCCCAGTCTCGTAAAGATATTCAAAGGGAACACAACAGTGGATAAACGGCCAATGTAGGTTGTTTTGAAACGTTTGTATATCAAATCCATTCTCCAGGGCATCCTTTTCCTTGGGCTTTGCCTTACTAGTTCCGTTAGCGATAGAATTTAATTGCAGATATTCTATAAGACTAAACTTTAGTAGTCCATTCTTGATATAAAATACTAAGAATCCATCAATCTCTTCTTCCTCCATCGCTACCATTGGAATCGATGGAACATTAATGCTTAAAAAATCCTGTCCAAAAACAGACCTAGCAGTAATAACCGTTCCATCCTCAAAATATCGTGTCATCCCACCTTGCCTTATATCATTAAACTTCATACCGTTCTTTAATTGCCAGAGCAATTTCGTAGCCTCGCCACGATACGGAAGTGCATCGAGCTGATTGCCAATTATTTTCCACCTTACAGGGTTCTGATGAAAGTATTTATCTTCTGCCATATTAACGTTTCTTCGCTGGAATTCCATCAACCATAATACGAATTGAATCTATTTCAAAGTCAGCGCCATCGACGTTTTTGATACCAAACTGGTAAAACCGATTCCTTAAACCACGGGCAATCTTCACACGTTCCTCGTGTATCTTACTGTCAATGATGACAATTGGATATTCGTGAACATCATCCTCATCACCCTTAACGATTAAAACAAGTGGGTCCTTAAGTGTTAGGTTAAATGTTGCACCAGAACCAGCCCCTCCCGTTACCAAAACGGGATTCGTTGGGTTAACGGTATATGCGCCCACTGCGTTAATGGTAATGCCCGTAATGACCCCAGTGGACACCGTTGTCACTTTCAACGTTGCAGCCGTTCCGGTTCCACCCACTACGGTCAGGATGTTATTCACTGCATACGAGGAGCCTCCGTTAACGATAGCCGCTGCCGTTACAATATTTGCATCATCAACACGTTTGGTAATCCATACCTGTCTTGGTTTTCTTTTATAGGGTTTATGAAAATCTATAATACCACCGTCAATTTCAGATTGTATTGGTTCTCCGTCCCTTAATTTTCCACCCAAAGAAAATAAACCATCCTCACTGGCTGCAACATAAACCCCATTGATGCAAGCAAAACTATTAAACCCGAAATCCTCATATTCAGTCACTCCAAAATGACTGGCATTAGTTACAGCGCCCTTAAGTATAAATGTAAGCAGTTCAAGGAAGGCTTGTAATCTACCGCTAATCGGAATGTTTCCCGATAGAGCTCCGATTAAATCAGTGAAGCCATGCCATTTCTCTCCTGATAAATTGATATACCCAAGGATTTGCCCGGATGAACCTACGAGTCCAGATATATTTCCCGCCAATCCATATGAACCAGTTATCGTTCCATAAAGGCTTGGGTCTCCGTAGATTAATCCATGAATCGGAATGGATCCCAGGATAGAGCCGACTCCACCAGTCAATCCCCCCAATTCACCGCTAAACCTAATCTCACCCGAAATAAGGTCAAGGGTTTGTATACCCTCGAAGGTTCCGCTTATGTTAATGAATCCTGAGATTGCAGCCGAAACACCTCCGGGTGGACCAGGCGGTGGTAATTCTTCATCCCATACACATTCCACGAACCAGTGGTTTGTAGCCGGATTACTTGTCCCTATCCCAGAAATAACTTGAACGACCAGCGCCTGGCCCGAACGTATAACGATTGGTGTATCTTCTACTGAGGATGGGAGAATTTCATTATCGCGAGAGAGAACCTGTCCCTCAAGCGTGTGTAGTCTTATGGTATATTGTTGCCATGTAACCCTGGCGGGACTATTCAATATTAAAAATGATTCATCTTCTAGAAGTAATGAGGTTCCATCTTCAAGGAGTAGATAAAAGTCTTCTTCGCTACTGGTTACAGCGATAGGGGTCAGGGCGCTCCCATCGGAAACTGCTGCACCACGAAGCACGATATTACTATCTGATGTAAGGGCTGTGTCGAATGAACCCTTATTAAGAACAATACCCCCCGCAGGAGAAGTTACGTGACGGCCTATCCTCACCTGCGGCATTACTTCATTTAGGGCTGCCGTCGCATCAAGTCGTACTATTAGTTTACGAACAGTAACAACATTAGCCGCATCTGTGCCATTCGCCAACGTGAAGATAGTCTGCACCGTTGACGCATTTCCAATCGTACGAAAGGTTGCTGCGAGTCCCTTATAGGTTATAGCCATATTAAATTGTAAACTCTTCCCATGCGCACTGAACAAACCAGTAATTTGTAGCTGGGTTGCTTGTTCCAACCGCTGCTACTACTTGAACAAGTAAGGACTGATTTGCCCGAAGAATAATGGGGGTGTCTGCTAATTTTGGTATAAGGTGATTATCAAGGGCTAGAACCTGTCCGGCAGCCGTATGTAGTCTCATGCAATACTGTTGCCACATGATGTCGGCAGCGGTAGCCGTAATGGCCGTAGCTCCACCATCATCGGCTGCATTTGCCCCCCTTGGTATGACACTTTCGTTGGGACTTTGGTTTGTATCGAATTTACTTTTTATTAATACAGTGCCACCCGTTGGAAGCGCAGCCGGACGACTTACCTTCACTAACGGCATTACTGCTACCAAAACAGCGGTTGCATCTAATTGAACTATTAGCTCCCTAATGCCAATTAGTGTGGTTGAACCGACTGCGTTCTCAATAGTAAATAAATTATGTGTGGTAGCGGCATTTCCCAAGATACGAAAGGTCGCTACCGAACCATCGAAGGATACTACTTTTGCCATTTTAAATTCCCCCTATTTAAACTAAGGTTAGGTTGTTACTTTAAATCTCAATATATAAATAGGAACAGTAACTGTATTAGCTAGGGTTCCACTAACAGTAGCGACAATTTGAATCTTATCGCCTTGCGCCACAACTAGGTTTGCCTCTGTACCATGAATGGTCAAGGTTCGCTTAGTATTAACAGCCAATGCTGTTCCACCGGTTGCCTTGGTGGTATTAGCATTATCAACGGCCAGCATGGCAGTTGAGCCTGCTCCGTTTTGTCCTAAGTTAACCACGGTCCAAGTGATATAGTTGGTATCGTTTGCTGCCAAGGCATCTAGGGGATTAATTTCAACTGAAGTTAATGAACCCGCTTCTGGGGCAATAATATATTCATTAGTAGCACCAGCAGCGGTAGCAATTGTTTTTCCTTCCCTCACAATAGATTTCGAACCTGCCGTAGCCGATAACTTTACTCCAGTAACGCTAGCATCGACATGCCCCGCCGTTGGTAGTCCCGTTGCGTTAGTCAAGACTGCTGACGCTGGTGTTCCAAGTGCAGGACTTACAAGCGTTGGGCTTTCAGCAAACACCAAGGCTCCCGTACCAGTTTCATTACTTATCACCCCGGCAAGTTCAGCCGAGGTGGTGGCGGCAAGCGCAGACAACTTATTGGCAGCAAAAAGATTGGCAATCGTCGCCTTTCTATTAGTAGGGACTCCTCCGGGATCGTTTACTATTATAATCAGGTCATCGGCAGTCGGTGTAGTATCCGGAGTTAATTGGGTAATCTTTAAATTCGGCATTTTAATCCCTCCTATTTAGACTGTCGTTGCCGGGATTGTAATCGCAATCGAACTGATAGTCGTTGTTGCACCAACAGCGAAGTTTGTCGAGTTAAGAACCAAGTCGGTTCCGCTAATACCAACCGTTCCTTGAATTCTTAGGTTAGTTAGGGCGGTGGAAGATCCAACATCCGTTGAAATAACAAGTCTAAAATGACTGGCGGTTCCAGCGGCAACGTTGATTCCAGAATTAACAGCGGATTCCTTTCCGATAGTACCAGCAACCGGAAGGGCTAGCTGGATACAATTGGTTCTTACTGCGGCCTGTTTTGCAGTAACGGTTGTCGTACATGTTCCGGGAACATCTGCCAAAGTTAAATCTAAACCATCGATACTGCCCTGAACGTATATAAGGCCAGTCGCATCATCGATATCCGGGATTGCCCGAATTTGCGGAATGTCATTTAACATTCTGGCAACCTTGGCGGCGATTTTTAGACGACTATCATCTGCGGCAAGAATCGTATAGGGATACGCCGTTGGACCAACACCATCAACCGTAACGTTAATACTAACCACATTACCGGTCGTGATAGTGCCCGATATTGCAATTTCATACGCTCTTGGAGTAGATCGATCTCCAAGGGTAACTGTCCCGCTCGCCTTTGTAATAGGGCAAAGTAAAACCCCAGTTTCCGCTGCATCTGCATCTACGGGAGCGGTCCCGCTGAAGATTTTAATCATCGAATCTTCAAACGCCTTTCGAACCGATCCTTCACCCAATAAATACTGCCTCAAACCTGTAGAAAATTGAAATGCCATTGTAATATCCTCCTATTAAAGTTTTGCCTTATACGCTCCAAGGAATTGCCCGAATCCAAGATCGTCACGATAGATTAAGGCACCACCCTCCACGTCTTCAAGGGTAAAATAACCTTTGGTCAGGTTTTTAACCTGTCCCTCCGGTAAACCAATAAAACATCCATCTTCCGCCCACCATATAGCAACACGTCCCATAATACCCTTCGCTACTTCTTCTCCCTCTACCGTCATAGACATCCCGGGTATGGCAGGGCTGTCATTAACTGGGATATATTTAAACTCAGAAGGAGAGAGTCCCGAAAGGAATGCGACGGTATTTCCGTGGCTGACATACATTCCATCAGCAATCGCCTTCATCATTGTAATCTGGCCGGTTAGCTGGATAGCGTTATCACGCTCATCCATCATAAACGGAGAAGCTGCATCGCTGTAAGCAATAATTTCAGAACCAGCCGCATAGAGCCTTGAATTAAAATATTCAAGAATGTGTCCGCCAACCATGCGTTTTTTGAATGGCTGGTCTATCGTGGGGAATGGATAAGCAATACCATCCCGGATACATCCAATAACTTCGCGGTTTGAGAAAAAGATAAGCCCGCCGCCCTCGGTGTAGCACATTGGGGAACCTACATACAGGCCAGACAAAAGGGTTGTTACTGTTACCAGGTCTTGGTGAAGCATCTTTAATGCACCACCATTTACAAAAAGGCCGAACGTTTTGTCCTTATTCGACCATAGGCTATGACAATTTCCAGAGATAATTTTCACATGCCCCCTGGCCATCTTAACCATAAACTCATCATCGATGTCTATGTTGGTCCCAACTGCAAGGTAGTCCCCTGGAATCCGTGTTGGGTCAACCGTATTCATTACACCCTTAATATCTTTCATTTCAATAAAGGTTTCTGCCATTATAATGTTCCTAGATGTGGAGAGCATACCGTATCACCCTCCATGAGAATCGCCATATCAAGCGCTACGCTACTTTTAAATTCCCCGAATATATCCCCGTGTCGTTTTGATCTTTCGAAATCATAGGTTTCCGTGTCTTGCTTCAGGTAAGCGTATTTGGCAATCCCGTCCATTAACCCATAATGGTATGTGGCATCCAGTTCTGGGGTTGGAGGTGTTGCGAGCCCCAAATCACTCGCCGTATACGTTACAAGTGGTAACCGGGCAACTCGCATAAGCACGGTATCGCGGACTTTCCGTAGCGTTGCGCTACACAGATTTTCATTAACAGGAGTTTCATTCACGGTAAGAATTGTGTCTGTTACATTTGAGAGCGTAAGCGTACCGTTATTTGAAAGAGACCCGGTTACCACGATGGAATCGCCAGTTGTATAATGACTGGTAAATGTTTCTCCAACCTTTGTGATAGTTTTTGCTGCCGCATTAAATGTGATATTGGATGCACCGGCAACATACCCAGTGGTGTCATACTTTGGGTACGGAACGATATTTCGATTCTGACTATCCATCACTAACCAATATGGATACGTTCCAGTCGTAGCGCGCCAGTTGAAGTACCCATTCATGAATGCTTCGGTCTTGCGGTCTAACGGATATCCATTACTGTTTAGCCATGTGCTTAAGATCTTTAACACCTTCGGGCTCGCAGCGTGCAGGGACTGATTCGCGAGCAATGGAACTTGACATACGCTAACCGTAGACGAATCCACTATGCAGTATGTCTCGCGGACAAGCTCATCGTATACACGGTTAAAATGACTCACCAGTCCGGCATTCGTCCATAGATATGGCATCACAGCATCATCTAACACTTCATTACGGACTAAACTTACAATTTCAGCTATGTTCATATAACCTCTTCGTATTCAAATGAACCAGTTGCACTTAATTTTGGCTCCTTCCTCCTAGGACGATCGAAAAGGAAGTCCCCGATTGAATCTGGTACATCTAGTTTTGGAACTTTCCCGCCAAGACATTCATAATAAAATTCATCTGCTGTTTGTGCAGGTGTTAATGATCCTAGCAAAGATCCACCCACAACTTCATATTCAAACGAACCCGATATATCTAGTTCTGATTTCTTACTTTTTGGACGATTAAAGGAAAAGTCCGCAATTAAATCAGATATATCCAATCTTGGAATCTTACCGCCAAGGTGTTCGTAATAAAACTCACCAGCTAATTTTAATAATGTTAGTGATTCTAGTATATGACCATGCAAGAGTCCGTCTACGATTAAAAAGGTATTCCAAAAAACGTTACTAACGGAATGAGTATGTTGTAAATTCTGTATTGTAAGATTATGTATTTGATTAAGAGTGATTGCATCCAAGCCATGCGTATGAGTAGGATGATTAACTAGTAAATTATGAACCTGTAAAAGAATTACCGCTCCAAGATTATGTGAATGGAGAAGTGTCTGAACAATAAGATTGTGAACCTGTGTTAATGTAGCTGTATCCAGACCGTGTCCATGAACGAGTGCCTGTATTATTAGATTATGAATCTGCGATAGGGTTGGTGTACCAATAACATGTGAGTGTAACAAATCCGATATTGTAATATTGTGAATCTGAAGTAATGCAATTCCATCTATTACGTTAGAATGAAGCATGTCCTGGATAGCCAACCAAATAGCGGTGGATATAGCTACATTATCAATGCCGTGAACATGCTGTGAGCTCTGTACAATAAGGTTGTGTACCTGCGATAAGGTAACCGTACCCAATATATGATCATGCTGTAATGCTTGTATTGTTAAACTATAAACTCCACAGTCAATATTAGCGACAATTCTACTTGCATAAATAGGCACATTCAGAACATTCGTACCAATATTATGTGCAGAATCGGGCATTGTCATGGCCAAACTCCTTGCCCTATTTGCACCAGTAGCGGTCGAATTTGGAATATCGACGGGTGTTCCGCCAGGATCTCTTTGAAGCTTGGCCGAATCAGTAGTATCTATAGACGAATTAATTTCATGATAAAAATCTTTACTGACGCCAGACCAATCTGCTGGATCAAAAAGGTTATCATAGCGTTTCAGTCCGGTACTACCTTCATTCGTATTTACAATCAAATATTGCGGTTGGAGTTTAACGACTGAACTGACCTGTTCTACGGCAATTTTCAAATTGTAAATATTATACCAAATGGTCGCCTTAGAGGTCTTGGTCACGATCCTGTAATTGCGGCCATCTGTGGGAGTAAAGGAATTTGAAGTCAACATGCCCGGTGACTGTTGATAAAATACTACGGAAACTTTATCTGTCCAGTTATCAAAATTACCATCGTCTTCTTGCAACGTGGCAGTAAGATAATGATTCTGTTGATTTACCTCAACTTCAGCAGCAAGATGAAATGTAAAAACACAGTTATTTCCCCACCTGTTAGCCTCATATTTCCAATATTTGGGATAAGTAAGCGGTAGACTCGTTATATTTGTCTTGCCTGTCTCTTTATTGCCAATCTCAATCTGGGTATAAGTCTTGGTGAAATTATTCTGAATTACAATTACCCTGGCCGATTTAACCTGCAACTGACCAGCATCCGTAGTTCCATCTAATCTAATAAATCTTATTGATTCATATGATCCTGTAAAGTTACCAGATCTTACTCTTGTCCAAGTACTGTTGTTGGGCACAGAAACGGAAACTTCTAGGCTACCATTTCGATCAAGCAAACTTACGGTTCTGGCCTGACTGTCCGAATTATAAGCAAAAACCTCAAAGTAAACGGTCTTTCCGTCCCACCATTCTATATATGCACCTAAATGGATCCGTTCACCACTATCAACTGTAGCACTAGCGGTACTTTGATATAAAGAATTAAGGATATTAATTTCTTGCCTAATTGTCATTGGAAGGGCAGTTAATGTAACTGAACATATTTTATTTTATACTTCCCTTAAGTATCTACCATTACGTCGGGTCAGCGATTTCGTCTTTAAATGCGGGTATCGTGATTGTATTACCCGATGTCAAGACTTGCTCCGTGCAGGTGGTGGTAAGCTTGATTGCACCAGTTAGGCTCAACACAACATGCCTTGCAGTTCCGCTTCCCGTCACGGATACACCAGCTTTTTGTGCTGTAGTAATTTTACGCCCAGAAGTATCCCCATTCGCAATTGCATAATCGGTCGCTGGAGTCATGGCAACGTTTGCAAGAGTATTAGATAAGTCGGCAGGGGTACCGACATCACTCGTAACATCCATTCGTGTAGAGGTTTTAATAACCTCCAGGGCAGCATCTAAAACTGCATCGGCTACTGATTTTCCCATGTTAATCTCCTATAGTTTTAAAAGTTAAGACCTGACAAACATCTTGGACCTCAAGAACAATATCTTGCTTGGATTGTTCTTTTTCTTCTTCTTCCATGTTACCCTCCCTGTATCGAAAAGATTTCAAGAATTTTTGATGATTACATTTTTCTATAGACACGGTAATTCCAAGCGCACGCTCCTGCAATTATCAGCGTCGGAACAATAAGAATTGCCCAATGGAGTATGAATCCGGCCAATACAAAAAGGGGACAGACGATTAACTTAACCTTGGCAACACCGAATTTCCTCAAGATGGGATTTAATTCATTGCCACCCTTATCTAGGATTCTTTTTGTCAGATACCAGTCAAGGATATTGGCTGCAATAAACAAAGCCGAGATCAGATAAATCATGACCACACCCCACCGTTTATTTGAGACCAAATCCTATTCCATCTTATATTACACTTTTCATCAAATGAAAGTAATATTTTAAAAACCCTACCGACTAATTGGTCTCGACTTATATAACCAAAGAACCTACTATCTTTACTATTCTTTTTATTGTCTCCTAAAAAATATACCCCATTTCCATTTACAATGGCTACCCTTTTAATATAGGTCTTATTATGATACTTAAATGCGAATATATCTCCCACAATGGGGGTTTTATTTAATTTATTGATTAATATAATATCATTAACTAGCAATGCAGGAAACATGGATTCGGATACAACAAATCCAACACCTATCCAAATGTATCTTACTAGAATTCCAACAAGAATAACTACACCAATGGTAAAAAGTGGTATAAGTACTGAACTCACCACGTTATTGACAGACTCCCTCCACCTATTGTGATGGATTGGGAGCCTGTGCCGAGGGTTAATGTGTTACCAGAACTAAATGCACCACAATATGTTCCACCCTCTCCAGTTGTCCTTGCTGGTGCACTCTGGGTCAACCTATAATAAGTTGAACTCGTCCCCACATCTGTCCCATCTGTCTCCCAAACTGTGCCTGAGCCAGCGAAACCTGGGGCAACCAAGAGAGTTTCGGTGTTGTTGGCATAGTTCGTAAAAGTGAAACCTCCGAAACAATTATATTGATAATCATCTTGAGGATTGTAATGGTAATTATATGTAATACTATCTATGGTAGAACCGTTCACCATCCCATTATGAGTATATGATCCTCCTTGAAATATATTATTCTTGACCACATTAGGTCCAGCATTACCCTCAACATCATCGTAATATAATATAATGCTTTCATATTGATCATTTAATCCTGTTGATGGAAAAACAACTGTATTGTGTTGAATGTCATTGTTTATACAGTTATCTTCTCTTAATACAATAGAGGCCGCTTTTCCATAATCTCCTGAATGAGCCACAGATGAAGGAATGACAAGATTATATTTTATACTATGTCCAGAAGTGTCCCTAACATAGATAATTCCAAGCCAATCAAGACTCATAGATGAATGGAAATAATTATATTGAACGGTAGCAGAATTCGAGGAGTTGTCTGTAGTTCCAAGGTAGAGGTTCAGATAAACATTTGTTCCACCAAAATCATTATATTTTACGGTAGCATTATTTGAACCTTCGGTCAGGGTTAATTGATGATATTGATTTCCAGATATACTGCTTTCGAAAACATTTTGTGTAATTGTGCATCCAGTAGAAGTCCAAAGAGCCACTTCACGTACTATCTGTGTGGCAGCAGTTATCGTACTGCTTAATTTACATTTAGTTAAAGTATGACCGCTACCTCCCCCGAAACGGACTACAGACAGAGTAGCATTATCATTGTCTTTTAATGTGAAGTTCTGTATCGTCCAACCAGTAACGCCAGATATTCTGACATTCTCTCCCCCAGCAAGTTGGGCAATACCTGTTCCATCTATGGTGATCCCCTGATTTGCAACCATACCAATCAAGGTGATAGTGTTAAGACCATTTTCGTCTATGCTTTCGGCATAGACATTAGATGTTGCAGCCTTAGTATAGACCTCTATCGTATCGGTACTCGAAGCCGCATTTATGGCTGCCTGAATCGTGGCGTGGGTTTTTCCATCACCAACAGTTATGGTCGCTGCCCGTCCCATTGAAGCGAAAGAAAATAAAATTAAAATAGTAAAGAACAATTTTCTCATTTGTGTTCCTTTTAATAATCTTTCCAACTTGTCACCCTTGTCTGACTAACAACTCCACTAGAAAAATGTATACCAGGTTTCCCTGCCCCAAGGGGAGATAATGGGTCTGATCTTTGGGTTAATAAAACACCATCCACCCATGTATCAATCGTAACGGTGGTGGTTCCTGAAGTAGCTATTCTTACCGTATGGTTAGATGCAACTGGCCAATCACCTGTTGTACTACCATTGCTAAAATATTCCCCATCTTTATTTATATATAAAGATGTATAGTGGTCGTCTAATACATCTACCAAATAAGCACTATATCCAACGTGAGTCCCACCCATTCTGACACACGGCCGTCCACGGTGAGAGGTATTAACTGCATTTCCAATAAAGACAACCTCGGATATCTCCGAAGAACTCGCATTGTAAAAAACAGCAGCCTCACTCCAAGCAGCCACCTGTTCAGCATTTCCATCGTTGATAACCACATTATCAACATCATGCCCAGTTATCGCTGTCCAATTATTATCGTGATCGTAAAGATGTGTTCCGTTAGTGCCGGTAAAGGTGTCACTGTATCCAGCAGCCACAGGCACTCCTCCCCCAATCACTCCCATGTTTAAAAAGCCGTCCTGATTTCCGAGTATTCCCCTTGCAGCACCGACCATTGAATAGGGGCTCTCCTTATTCATCCACATTTTCTGACATTTGATGCAGACAAATTTCTTACAACAACCAACTTGTTTCTTAATCCAATTATGTGAACATGTTCTTTCCATACCAAGGTCCCCCCTATGTTCCCACGGTCCATGTGCCACTCGAACCAAGCGTAGTCCAGTGGGCCACATCCGTTGCGAAATCAGTTACCACTAGACAAATAAAATTTCCAGCAGCACCGGCACTGTAGATATCTACCCCGGCAGCACCAAGGGTCCCGTTAAGTCGAATCTTATCTGCATCGCCCGGATTAACCCGTATAACATTTGCTCCCGTTGAATATATGCAAACTGATTGTCCAACTCCATTGGCGGCATCAATATTAGGTAGGGTAAGGGTCATGGCTGCTGTTGCGATTACCATGTATCCATAGAGTTCTTTCGCACTATCAGTCCCAAGAGTATAGGCCGCACCTTTTGATATTACCCCAATTTTCCCCGAGATGATTCCTGTCGTAGCAAGGTGTAAAGCTGAAAAAGAAACATCGGTTGCACTTGAAGCGGGTGAGGAAAAGATGATTGTATTGGCGGTAGTGTTGAGGTCAATTTTAACATCCTCATCTGCACCATCACCTAATCCAAGGATTGTCAGCGCTCCATTTGCCCCTGTAAGTTTTACCCCTGCTGCTCCAATACTAACATCATCAACTAATGTAGGAGAGTCTGCCCTAACCGGAGCGCCAGTTCCCGTTGCAGCCGTCCAAACTGGGGCCGCTGCACCACCCCCAACAAGGATATCGGTTGTAGCTCCTGTCGCCAAACCCGTTACCGTATTTGCTGCCGATGCATGCAGAATTGTCCCCATTGCAAATGTATCTGCAACGGAAGATGTTGAAGCAATAAGATTACCACTAACATCACTGAGGACATTTTTAGAGGCGGTTAAACCACCTATGGTTATTCCAGTAATGGAAGATTTAAATTCAAGTGCTGTATTACCAGAGTTGCTTCCCAGTAGTCTCCCCCCCCCACCAGAGGTTACAACTGCTGCTGTTGATGCACCCGTTAATTCTATAATCGAAACATCTGCGAAGGTAAGCCCAGCAATAGCGGTCAATTCTGCATCGGATGCTTGCTTACCACTTAATTGGGCTTGAATGGCAGAGGTAACATCGCTAGTATATCCAACCTTTGTAGCAGTTGTCCCCCATGCTACTGGAACATTTGCCAGGGTAACCTTTCTATCGACTGGACTCCCAGTCGGGTCTCCGCTTACATAAATAAGATCATCTGACGTTGGGGTTGCATCAGCGGTTAGGTCGATAACTTTTGTGTCTGCCATAACAATACTCCCTAATTATTTAATAGAATCTTATCTCCAGAATTTAGAAGGAGATAGTCACCAATATTTAGTAGTAATTTATTGTCTGATGGTGGAGCACCACCCTCAGATGTTGAAAAAAAAACATAACGATATTTTGTCAATTCATAATAGTTACGGATTTCTTGTGCTGAGAGAGTACGGTTGAATCCTAAATTTTCTGGTATCACCCCACCCAAGAATGTTCCCGGTGTGTCGTATGAACCAAGAGTTGTCAGTGTTAGATCATTATTTGCATCGAGAACCTGATCCGCCCCGACCTGGATACCATTCTTAAAGAATTGAACGGTTGTCCCTGATCTGGCAATTCCAATCATCGTAGAATTACCAATCCCTCCACCATGAGCCTGCGAAAGTTCGGTCGCTCCGGCATTGTAATATAGGTTGGTTCCATCTATCGCCACATGGTTGTTGGCTGCCCTTCCATGAATAATGTCCTTGGCATTTGCAAAAGATCGAAGCCAGTAAAGTAGGGTGTGAGTCTTGCCAAAGTTGATAGAAGGATGGGCTATTCTGTCATCAACATCATCGAAATACCATCCAATCGCCGTCTTGGGAATCACACCATTGATCTTCCAACTCGCTATCGTATTCGGATCAAATCCACTCTCTATGCTTGCCCAATTCCTCGTCGTGCCATTAAGAGAGGAAACAATGTGGACAGCGGTTGCGGGAGGATCGGTGACACGTTGAACATTTAAAGTGGTTACATCAACATTTCCTGCACCGAGTCTATAGGGAATGATAGCTGGATAAACCGTACAATCATATTTTGTAACTCCATCATTCAAGGCAATTGTCACTCCATTCGCTCCATTTACTAAGTGTCCATTTGTTGCAACATAAGTATATGCGTACAAAGAAGACATAGAAAGAATGCCATAAACCGACATAATACCCCCAGTATCGCTTGTGGTAAAACTGTCGGAATCTATAATGGTTGCATTCGAATAATTACTCCACCCACTTGTAAAATCCCATCCGGCAACTATATTGGCGTCTAACGTCTCCCCTGCCCCAGTTGCTCCAATGTAGCCAGTGGCTTTCTTGCCTGTACCGTCTAAGAGTTCGATGTAATAAGGAGTATAACCTGAGTCATTACCAGCATAGGAACTTAGGTTAAGGGATGACCAGAAGAAGGCGTTGGTGGCAGTGAAGTCACCACGGTTGAGAGTTGAGCCAACAGAGGTCATCTGAGGATTACCAGGATAAGGAACGGCTCCAGTGATCACTCCGTGATTATTCTGTCCAGAGATGTCCAGGATTTTAGACTGCTCCGATCCATATTTATAAAATGGTAAGTGAAGTACGCAGGAGGGATCTGCCGGAAATGGACGCCAATGTCTCTCTGTTCGCATTTCTTACCTCGTAAATAAGGTCAGGTTATCAGTCCCGCCAGTGCCACCAGCAGCGCCAGATAACGTAAGCCTGAAGGTATATGTTCCATCCAACTCAACATCAACGGGGATAGAATAATTAGCAGCATCGGCATGTGCGGCTCCAGACCAGATCGTAATACTGTTTGCATCTATGATTGATAACGTTCTGGTTCGGTCTTCCGTTGAATCGTAACATTCCAGTATGTATCGGGTCAGAACTTCTCCCTCAAGATTGAATGTGGCATCGAAAGTTGTGCCAGTGGCCGCAATAGCATATGCCTTCCTTGGATGCTTCCCGCAAGTTCTTCGTGATAATACGCGTCCCATTTATTCCTCCTTTAAAATACTTCACCATATTGAATAGCCCAACGACATTTGGGGCAAATTAAATACCAACCGTAATTTTTCATGCGTGTCCGACAGGATCTACACTTCATCGTTGAATACCAAGACGTACCCGCTCAAGCCATTGACAGTTCATACATAGAGTTCTATAACCAATCGGAAATCCATTTCTTCGTAACAACCTATAGAGTTTATATGAACTTGTAATGTGATGTTCCCTACGATGCCTCGCTCCATCTCCGTTAATATGATCAATACTTAACGCATCCATATTATCATATCCACATAGTACACACGCAGCTACTCCTCCCCCATAATATGTTAATATATCTAGCTTGATTTTTTTATTAACATCTCGACTCAAATTTAATATACGTTCTTTATTGATCTGATAATACTTATTACGATACTCTTTATCGTATGGTCTATTTCGTGGGTGATCCTTTGCATATCGTTTATTATATTCCTTGTAATGATCTTTGTGGTCATCCCTATATTTTTTTTGATATGCTATTCTGTCAAATGCCACTACTTACTCCCATATCACTATCAACCCTTTCTCCGATTCTTTTTGCTGGATTGCCCCCATAAATTCCATACGGAACTTCAGGATTACGGGTAAGGACGGAGCCAATACCTATAACCGTCCCATCCGGTATCTCTGTAACCTGGTATAACACTATACAGGAATGCAACCAGACATCCCGCCCGATCTTCTTGTCTTGCCACTTAACACCAATTCGTTTTTGTAAAAGTAAGAGCGGCTCTCTTCCGTAATGGAAGTGATCGTGCGTTAGGATCCTAGTTCCTTCACCTACCATGGTATATTCCCCGATAGATACGGAACCAGTGAGATCGATGAAGCAGCCTGGAGAGATGGAAATTTCACCCTCGTCCAGAATTAATTCTCCTTGATGGACTTCCGAATGTGGTATGTAAATTACGTGTTGTAATATATCGTATATACTCATAGGGCCGCCGGTCTGAAATCAAGATACCAGTGACCATCTTCGCCCTTACGGGGCCAAAGCGCTATATGATCAATGTGTCCAATGTGGTTATCGAGATCCACATAGACTTTAAATCCAGCTTTCTGAGCAGCATGACAAAAATAAAGATCAGAGCTTGAAAATTTAGGATCAAGTTGGCCTTGTCGGAACCAAGGAAATTCTATCTCTTCCAATACGTTTCGCCTAATTAACATACCGGCGTTTCCAACAGTACCAGACCACTCCATCAGGCCAGATTTACCAACAAGTGGAGCCCATCGATCTGGCAACCCCGTAAATCCGCCCTCCTCGCCATAGTTAAGGGTAGGTTCCCAATCGCCACGACGAAGGCAAAGGGGGACGACTATATCAACGTTACGATCATAAAGCTTGCGCCATAAATCTGGAGCGAACACATGGTCGTCCCCCAATATCCAAAACCATTTTATTTTTGGATCGTTAAATCCAACCCTACATA
>Ga0180732_1000215_pt1 | contig 55219 bp, 52 predicted proteins | sample KR11_01MetaG_FD_148674 | JGI IMG/M metagenome (GOLD analysis project Ga0180732, IMG submission 148674) | Groundwater microbial communities from the Olkiluoto Island deep subsurface site, Finland - KR11_0.1 MetaG | ecosystem: Environmental > Aquatic > Deep subsurface > Groundwater | place... | reverse complement strand
ACAAACTAAATCGCAGACCTAGAAAAGTACTTGGCTATCAAACACCTGCAGAAGTGTTTTTCGATACAATTACGAAATCTTATGTAGCAGTTTAATCAGGTGTTGCACTTACTATTTGAATTGGCGAACTATCTTATTTGAAGGAGCTTCCATACTGCCTATTTTAACTCCGCTGTTGACATCTTGTACTATTACCTATTTGTTTTTACAATAGGATATACCAAACAGGTACACCTAGATACACCAAAAGATAATGAAATGATTTATGATTAAGTTTACGTTAAAGTTTATAGTGATAGTCTTTCGTACTTGAAAGCTCTTGTTATAGGGATTTAAAAGGGTAAACAATGAGTTTGAAAGATTCTTTGAAGTGTCGTATTTTAGGGGTTTAAAAGTCGATGGTGCGGATGAGAGGACTTGAACCTCCACACCTTACGGCACCAGATCCTAAGTCTGGCGTGTATACCAATTTCACCACATCCGCATGTAGATAAGTGTTTTATGTCTCTTCAGACATTAACTAAGTGGTACGCCCAGAAGGATTCGAACCTTCGGCCTATGCCTTAGAAGGGCATTGCTCTATCCAGCTGAGCTATGGACGCATCTATCGACGTTATGGTGCGCCCGATAGGATTCGAACCTATAACCGTCGGATCCGAAGTCCGAAACTCTATCCAATTGAGCCACGAACGCTAATATTTGTTATTATCAATTTTTTATATTTTTTTCTATGGGGTGGGATGCGGGGCTCGAACCCGTGACCCCCGGCACCACAAACCAGTGCTCTAACCAACTGAGCTAATCCCACCATACTAAAATATAAAAGTTGTAAAAAAAGTGGTCGGGGTGAAAGGACTCGAACCTTCGGCCCCCTGGTCCCAAACCAGGTACTCTAACCATACTGAGCTACACCCCGACCTACACATTAAACCAGTTATTACGCTGATTAATGAGGCGAAATTATAGTCAATTAGATTCTAAATGTCAATACCTTTTTGAATAATCTTTTATATATTTTCAAATTTCAGTATAATATTCGCAATAAGGGGAGCTTTGCACATGAAAATAGCTAGATTTAGTAGGGTAGGATTTATTTTAGCGGCGGCCGGAAGTGCTGTTGGACTTGGCAATATATGGAAATTTCCATATATTACAGGTGAATATGGCGGTGGTGCTTTTGTACTTGTGTATCTTTTAACGGTTCTGCTCATAGGTTTTTCTATCATGATCGCGGAGATGCTCATAGGTTACATGGGACGAAAAGACACGGTGACATCTTTTGAAAATCTTGCGCCAACAAATAAACATCTATGGAAATATGGTGGATTTCAAGCCTTAGCCGGCCTCTTCATCATGATTTTTTACTCTGTAGTCATTGGATGGATATTTCATTATATAGTTACCTCACTCACTTATTTACCCTCAAGTGTACAAGAAGCGGAAACAACATTTAACTTAATGCTCCATACAGACATCTGGACACAACTTTTTTATCATTCTGCTGCGTTTATATGGATTACCTATGTTTTGACTAAGGGAATTAAGGGCGGTATTGAAAAAATGAATATGGTTTTGATGCCTGCACTGATGATAATTCTTTTAGGAATGTTTATGTATGCGCTTTCTCTTGACACATTCGGCAGAGCCTTTGATTTTATGTTTGCCTCTGATTGGTCTAAAATTAACTCTGAAGCTTTTGTAGTAGCTGTCGGACATGCATTTTTTACACTCTCTCTTGGTATGGGCGCCATTATGACTTACTCTGCTTCCATGGAAAAAAATTCCAATCTTGTCCGCAATGCTTTTTGGGTTGTATTTTTGGACACGACTATAGCCTTGGTTGCCGGACTTATGCTTTTTACTTTCTTGTACCAATACGGTGCCGGACCGGCAAAAGGACCGGGACTCGTTTTCATCTCTTTGCCTGCTGCGTTTTATGAAATGGGGATTATTGGAAATGTTTTTGCAGTTTTATTCTTTTTAGCACTTGCGTTTGCGGGACTTACATCATCAGTATCTTTAGTTGAACCGATGGTGCAGTATTTCATAGACAGATTTGATTGGAGCAGAGTCAAAGCTTCCATACTTATGGGATTATTCTTTTACCTTATAGGCATCGTCGCCCTGCTATCTAACATAGACGGGTTTAAAGAATATCTGACCTGGGGAGATAAAAACTTTTTTGATTGGGTTGATTATGTCACAGCTGCGATTATGCTTCCTGCCGGAGGTCTTATTATGGCTGTTTTTGTAGGCTTTATTATTCCAAAATCAAAAGTTTCAGCCATTATGAAACCTCAGCTTGGCTTTGCGTTTGAGGCTTGGTATTTTTCTTTGCGTTACCTCACACCCGTAGCAATGTTTATTGTTATGCTCAGTCTTATGGGAGTTTTTTAACATGAATGCCCTTGAGAAAAAATGCAGACAACTTTTACTGCAAGACAATATAGACAGCGATTCGGAAATTGATTTTGATGTAAACGGGAAGATTCATACACTCAGCTACACATATATTATAGAAACTTTTATGCAAGCCTCAACTGAGTCACAGCTTGTATTTGTTGCGGCTTTACAAAAAGCTCTCGAAGCGGGAGAAACTGGAGTAAGTAAGTTTTTTCAGGGAATGGGGCAACTACTGCTCATGACACATTTGTCAGAGAAATTGGAAGCGTAGAAACTTTAAGAGTAGCTCTCATATTTGAAAAGAGAAAGAGTAACTTCCTCAAAATCTCTGACACTCCGAAAGAGTGCCAAAGCTTCAGTCGTCACAGCGGCGCAAGCGAAGCAGTGAGGAATTACTTCCTCACTGCGTTTTAATTAGAATTGTATCATCCCGTCAATCGGACTTGACGCAGTTGCGTAAGGACGTTTAGGAATTCTTCCTGAGAGGTAACTCATTCTTCCTGCAATAACCGCATGCTTCATAGCCTCAGCCATAATCATCGGGTTTTGTGCCTGAGCTATGGCAGTATTTGTTAAAACACCGGCAGCACCAAGCTCCATGGCGTACGCCGCGTCACTTGCACACCCTATACCGGCATCAACAATTACAGGCACGCTTACAGCTTCACGAATGAAAACTATATTGTATGGGTTTTGAATCCCAAGACCGCTTCCAATCGGTGCTGCCAGAGGCATAATAGCATGGGCACCTGCGTCTTCAAGTCTTTTTGCCATAATCGGGTCATCTGAAGTGTAAGCCATGATAGTGAAGCCCTCTTGTGCCAAAATCTTGCACGCTTTAATGGTTTCTATAACATCCGGGTAAAGTGTTTTTTGCGTATCGCCGATAACTTCGAGTTTTATCAAATCTATGCCCGTTGCCTCTCGCATAAGTCTAAACGTCGTAATTGCTTCTTCTGCAGTTACACAACCCGCAGAATTTGGTAAAAATTTTACATTCGTGCCCTTAAAAGTATCACGAAGATTCTCTTTGTCCGGGTCTGTAATATTTAAACGGCGAACAGCAACTGTTATCAGTTCACTTCCGCTCGCCAAAGTTGCTTCTTTCGTTGTCTGGAAATCTTTATATTTCCCACTGCCAACGATTAAACGCGAACCTAATTCATATTTTCCGATTTTTAAAATGTTATCCATATTATTTGTTCCTATTATTTTATTTTTTTTGTTTTATAACATAAGCATTCTATAACGAAACTTACACTTTATGCTAAACACCAAAACGAACAAGTCCGTTTCAGTGGCAGGGACTTACGTCCCTACAACCCCCTAAAGCTACCCGCATCTGAAGGGATGCGGGAGAAAAACCAAGTTGTTACAACTTGCCTATAGCTTCAATCAAATCATAAGGAGTCAGCGAAAAATCGTTGCCCGTATAAAGCTGAGCAAGTTTTGTATGCGCAAGAGAGGCATTTCTAGCCGCGGAAAAAGGCTCTTCCCCTTGAGCTAAAAGCGCACCGATTAAACCGCTGAGGACATCTCCGCTTCCGCCTTTTGCCAAAGACGGTGTTCCATGAGGATTTATGAAAAACTCGTCGCCTTTAGCTATGATAACATTCGCACCTTTTAAAAGAAGTGTTACATGTGGGAACTTTTCACAAAAAGCCTCTACATACTCAAAACGGTTTTTTTGCAACGTACTCACACTGATGTCAGCAATGCCGGCTCTTTTTAAAAGTTCCGCAAACTCTTTTGCATGAGGTGTTAAAACCACCTTCTCTCTTTTAAGAATCTTTGCAAGGATTGGCATAGTAAAAATGTCTGCATCGGCAACTATCGGCAACCAGTTGTCCAAGAAATTTTCAAGCTCCAAATCACTAAACTCTTCACCAAGTCCCATACCAAGAGCTATTGCCGTTGTGTTAAAGGGAAGGTCATGAGAATACATAAGTATAGGCGGGATGTTAAGAACCTGCTCATTTTCATACCCGACAAGTGTCACTAATCCCGCTCCAAAACGCAGAGCAGCATTCGCACTCATAACGCTGGCACCTGCTTTTGAGCCGTAAGCCAGAGCCAAGTGGCCGTAACTTCCTTTATGTGAATCTTTTTTTGTTCTGTAAGGAAGTTTCAAATCGTCTAAATCTAAAAGATGCCAATTTGACTGCGTTTCATAAACACTGCGTGATACACCGAGACTCAGAACTTCTATAGCTCCAACGAACTCTTTTGCTTCGTCTAAAAACATACTGCGTTTGAGTGCGCCCATAGTAAGCGTTACATCTGCCACAAAAGTTGTGTGAGCACATTCACCCGTTGACGTAAGTCCTGAGGGAACGTCACAAGCAATTTTAAAAGCATTTGATTGATTCATTTGAGAAAGTAAGGCCTCATGTTGGGCGGAAAAATCACCCTTAAAACCGGTGCCGACAAGAGCATCTACCAAAACATCGCAGGTTTCAATGGCGTTTACAGTTTTAACACCTATTTTCCTTGCTCTTGCATTTTGTAAAAGTGCCATTTCCGATGAGGGAGTTTTCGCCTGCAGAACAAAAACATTAAAGTTGCCGTGGAGTTGTCTGGCTAAAGCAAGGCCGTCAGCTCCGTTGTTTCCGCTTCCGCAGACGATAATTATTTTTGCATCTTTTGTAAAGTTCTTGCAGATAAACGCAACCATGCCGCTTGCAGCATGTTCCATTAAAATATCTTCACTCAACCCGAACTCTTCATAACATCTTTGGTCTAAAGAGCCAACCTCATCAAATATTTTTTGCATAATTCCTCTTTAGAATTTATACTCGTCTATTTTTACAGTGTTGCTTATAATATCGTTAAAAAGAAGCGTTCTGTGTGCTGTTCTGTATTGATAGAAAAATTGGTTTTTCTGAAGATTTTTCAGCTGAGAAGTATTGAAATAATCTAAGTTCGAACATCTTCCGATATATAAAAATGTAAACAATAATTTCACATTCTGACTCTCAAAAGTCGAATGCGGTTGTGCAAGGAATGTAAGTCCATATTTTTTCATATTTAAAAAGCCAAGCATATAAAGCAAAAAGTCTTCAAACTTACTATGGAATCCATCGAGATTTTTAATGTCGTGAAAAAAGTAGTAGTAGCCGTCTAAAAACGCCTGTTTTTGGAGTGTCTGTGTTAACTTACTTTTTACATCTCTTTTGCTTGCAAAATAGTTTGGATTTACTGCCATATAAATATGTTTTTTTTCAGCTATAAGTTTGTCCAACTCTTCTTGAAAAGCATCACTCTCATCAAACTGAATATAGTTGAAATGCTCATCTTTATATCGCTCTTCAATCTCTTCAATCTTTGAGTCTGCAAAATCTACATAAAGTGTCGGTACTTCCATGTCGATTACATAGTTGCGTATTTTACATGCAAGATTTGTTTTTCCCGCTCCCTCTTCTGCCAAAATGAGCGTGTTGTATTTCAGCATTCTCTCTTCAAGTCTCAAAATGTTTATACTGCTCTCATATCTTCCAATTACGTCTCTTATATTTTTTACCATGTGAATCTTTCCTATTTTTGGAGTGGCATTATTATAGCAAAAAGAAGCGCAATGCTATTCACAATAAGATTAGTACAAACATATTGTCAGTAAAAACGGTATAATCACGCCATGGATTACAAGAAAATAGCAAAAGAAACTCTGCAAATAGAAGCGCAAACGCTACTTCGTGCCTCTGAGGGTATCAGCGATGATTTCAACAAAGCGATAGAGATTATTCTCGCATGCAAAGGCAAACTCATCGTAACAGGTGTAGGTAAAAGCGGTCTTATCGGTGCCAAAATGGCTGCAACTTTTGCATCCACGGGAACTCCGAGCTTCTTTTTACACCCTACAGAAGCCTTACACGGTGATTTGGGAATGATTTCTAAAGAAGATGTAGTGATTGCTATAAGCTACAGCGGAGAGAGTGAAGAACTGAGTTCTATTCTCCCTCACATCAAAAGATTTGCAACGCCGCTTATTGGCATGACAAAAAATGCAGCCTCCACACTTGGAAAACACAGCGATGTACTTGTGAAGATTGACGTAGAAAAAGAGGCTTGCCCTCTGGATATTGCGCCGACAAGTTCAACGACTTTAACCTTGGCTCTTGGCGATGCACTCGCTGTTGCTTTAATGAAAGCCAGAGACTTTAAAAAAAGCGACTTTGCTTCCTTTCACCCTGGCGGTGCTTTGGGCAAAAAACTTTTTGTAAAAGTCTCCAATCTTATGCGAACTGATGCCTTGCCGATTATTAAGCAAGAGACGAAAGTAAAAGATGCGATTGTAAAGATCTCCGAAGGTCGTATCGGAACAGTTCTCATTGAAGATGCAAACGGGGCTCTTGTAGCTCTACTGAGCGATGGAGACATTCGCCGTGCTTTGATGTGTGAAGATTTTAGTCTTGAAGACAGTGTTTTAAAATATGCAACCCTGAACCCTTTAAGCATAGATGATGAAACAATGCTCGCAAGCGAAGCACTCGTGCTTATAGAAGAGAAAAAGATTCAGCTTCTCGTAATTACAGACAAAAATAAAAAAATAAAAGGCGTGCTGCATATTCACACGCTGATTGAAAAAGGCATATCATAATGATGCGTTTAAACAAATACATCTCACACTACTCAAGTTACTCTCGCCGCGAAGCAGATGCTGCAATTTTAAAAGGCTATGTAAGGATCAACGGTGAAATCGAAGAAAACCCGGCTACACAAGTTGATGAAGCTTCGGACATAGTTTACATCAGCGGAAATCAGGTCACACCAAGAGACAAATATACTGTTATAGTTTACTCTAAGCCCAAAGGCGAGCTTGTTACAAAAAGCGACCCAAAAGGCAGAAGAACCATTTATGACTCACTCGAAAAAGAGTTTAAACATTTTATTCCCGTAGGAAGACTTGACTACGCTTCTGAGGGTGTTTTACTCCTTACAGACGCTTCAAAAGTTGCAACTGCTTTAATGAACTCAGACCTTGAGAGAATTTACAAAATAAAAATCAAAGGCGAAGTTACTCCAGAGATGGAAGTAGCTATGCTTGGCGGACTTACGCTTGACGATGCAACGGCAGGCGGACATTCACACTCAAAAGTGACATCTATGACTTTTGCTCCTTTTATTGGCTACCAGGTCATTAAAAACGCACATAACTATTCTACGCTCAAAGTTGCCATCAAAGAGGGACAAAACCGTGAGCTCAGAAGATTTTTTGCCCACTTTGGTGCGGAAATATCTGACCTCAAGCGTTTAAGTTTTGCAGAGATAAAACTCAACAACCTTCCTCTTGGAAAGTCTCGTTACCTAACAAGAAGTGAATATTCTGCTCTTTTTACCTTTTTAAAAGACGAAGAGAAAAAGCAAAAAGAGACACAGGGTTCTGTGAAAAAACCAAAAACTTTTTCCAAAGAGAAAGAGGGTTTTAAACCAAAAAACAAAGATGCCCATAAATCAAAAGATGCCTCAAAATCACGCTATAAAGAGGATGAAACAGCCACAAAAGGGTATAACAATCCCGACAGTGTAAGACTCAGAAAACTTCTGGCAGATACCCCAAAAAGAAAAGCAGATTCAAAAGCGGGACCAAAACCAAAAGCAGACTCAAAGGCCGGTCCGAAACCTAAAAACAGAGCAGACTCCAAAGCAGGGGCAAAATCCGGCTCACGAGGCAAAGGGATAAAATAATTGGACTTTACACAAGTTCTGCGCCCGTCTTCCTTTGATGAGCTTATAGGTCAAGAACATCTCAGCAACCCAAATGCTCCTCTTCGCGTTTTATGCGAAAAAGGCGTTTTAGGACATAGTTTTATCTATGGTCCTGCCGGATGCGGTAAAACCTCTCTCGCACGTATCATAGCCAAAACAATGCAGATGCCTTTTTATGAATTTAACGCAACTTCCCTCAAAATAGAACAGCTCCGAAAAGTATTTGACACACACAAAAATGCTCTTGAAAAACCTCTCATCTTCATTGATGAAGTACATCGTTTGGCAAAAAACCAGCAAGAAGTTCTGCTTCCAGTCATGGAAAACAACAGCGTTTTAATCATAGGCGCTTCAACGGAAAACCCATTTTTTTCTCTCACTTCGGCAATTCGCTCACGAGGGATGCTTTTTGAGCTCAACTACATTACAAACGCAGCTCTAGCAACACTTCTTCAAAAAGCAGCAGCAAATGCAAAGCTGCGTTTAGATGAAGAAGCGGCCGAGTATCTCGTAGCAAGCAGCGGCGGAGATGCACGCGCTATGCTCAAACTTTTAGAGTTCTGTTCCAACCTTGACACAAATATAACAATCAAAAATCTCAAAGCCCTGCGACCGAATGCACTCTCAGCAGGAAGCTCCGAAGCCGGTGTGCATTATGATTTGGCAAGTGCGATGATAAAGTCTATTCGCGGCTCCGACATGGACGCTGCTATATACTACTTGGCACGGCTTATTGATGGCGGAGAGAGTGCAGATTTTATTGCCCGACGCCTTGTCATTTTGGCAAGCGAAGACGTAGGAAACGCCAATCCGCAAGCCCTTACACTCTGTACCTCATGCTTAACCAGTGTCAGTAAAATCGGTTATCCGGAAGCAAGAATAATCTTGGCTCAGACTGTTATTTATCTTTGTGCTTCTCCTAAATCAAACTCCTCTTATCTCGCTATAAACGCAGCACTTCAAGCCATTGCAAACGGTGTGCATCTTGAGATTCCAAAACATCTCAAACAGCAAAGTGACGGCAAATATCTTTATCCGCACGACTTTGGCGGTTATGTAAAACAACAGTATTTAGCTAAACCGCTCAAATTTGTTGAGCTCAAAGATATTGGCTACGAGAAGAAAATGAAAGAGTGGCACAGTGCTTTAGAGAATCTCTAAAGTTTCATTATTAAATCCTTCAGTAAATTTCTGCTAACATTTATTATAAACAAAAAAAGGACTTGAAGAAATGGAAATATCATCACATGATAATCTCGTAAATATAGATGGAAATATTAAAAGTATCTCTGATTTTCAAAATATAAAAAACACGATGGACAGTATCGCCGCTAAGCACAAAAAGCTTGTTGTCAATATTAATGACTCTATTTCCATTACATCATCTGTTATTGGCTACTTTAACAAACTCATCTTAAAAGACAATATAGACTTAGAACTAAATGTTGCAAGCAAACAGCTTATTGAACTTTTTGACGACTTAAGCCTTACTGCTGCATTTAAAGTGAGAAGTATTTAAGCGGGATGACATTGCAACAAACTAAATTAGGAATAAATAAAAAACTCAAAAAATATCAGGATAAAGAGGAGTATAACTCTTATCAGGAAGAGTTGGGTTTTGCTAAAGAGTTAAATATCCTAAGAAATGACTTTTACTACAAAATGATAGAGAAAGATTCTTCCTGGCTGGTTGATTTTCTCTACAGACCTTTGGATATTATGAGCGGCGATGCCTATACGGCAAGAGAAATAGATGAGCACAGAACTTTTTACCTTGTGATAGACGGCATGGGGAAAGGTCTTTCAGCCTCTCTTACGGCTATGCTTATGAGTGCGTTTATTAACCATCTTATTGACAAGATGAAAACACATGACAGCTTTGATTTAAATATTCTCATTCGAGAGTCATTAGAGTATATTCAGCCAATTCTCCTGGAAGAAGAAGCCCTGGCAATAGACTACATTCTCATAAACAACTACTTTCTTTCCATGGAGTATGCAAAGTTCTCTATGCCTGCCATGCTGTTGCAATCAAACAATAACGACATCATTAGAATAAAATCCAACAATCCGCCAATGAACAAATATAAAAAAGAATACGTCACTTCCACTTACAATGTATCAAATATTTCAAAGTTTCTTTTTTACAGTGACGGCCTAGTGGAAAATGAAACCTGTATTAACGAGAGACTCTATGGAGACTTTATTCAGGAAGATTTTGCAAACTCCTTTACGAAAGAAGATTTGAGAGAGAAAATATTTGAAAAGATAAAGGCTCAAGAGGATGATCTGACACTCATTTTTATCAATAAACTTCCATCTTTTGACAACAAAGCACATAAAAAAGAGTTTAGCAGTTCTCTTGAAGCGGTCGAAGATGCAAGTGAGTGGTATGAAAAAAAATTTGAAAATTTGTCACAAAATTCAGAAGCAAGAACTCAGGCAAACCTTGTCTTTACAGAACTATTTATGAACGCGTATGAGCATGGAAATCTGGGCATTGATTCCTCTTCAAAAAATCTTCTCATTCAAGATGATAAATATATAGACAAGCTTATAGAGCTCAGCCTAAACTGCAATAAAAAAATTTTTGTACAACTTAACATAATAGAATATGCGAACAACAACTACATGGTGACTAAAATATCAGATGAGGGCGAGGGATTTGATACGCAAATATTAAGTACAATCTTTAGAAATGGGCAGACTTTTAATGGACGGGGAGTTTTTGTATCAAGAAAAAATTCTTTGGGGATTTACTACAACAGTAAGGGAAATTCGGTCTTATATATTCATAAGATTTAAAAAGCTTAGCAAAGCTAAAAGACCAAAAGGTCTTTTAAACTTATTTGCTAAGTGCTGCTTTTGATGCTTCAGTAACTGCAGTAAACGCAGCTGCGTCATTCATCGCCATATCAGCAAGAATTTTACGGTCAAGCTCGATACCAGATTTGTGAAGTCCATTCATGAATGTTGAATAGTTCATTCCATTTAAACGACAAGCAGCATTGATACGGATAATCCATAATTTACGGAATTCACGTTTATTTTGCTTACGGTCACGGAATGCATAATACAATGAACGTTCAATTTGTTCTTTAGCTTTTCTAAAGTGTTTACGGCGTCCGCTGTAAAAACCTTTCGCTAATTTTAATATCTTTTTGTGTCTTCTTCTACGAACAACACCTGTTTTTACTCTTGGCATATTTTTCCTTTTTCTTTACCCAGTCACTTTCTGTGCTCAAGGTGCCATAATATTATGGACTTGCCCAATTAAAAAATTGGAGATTTATGAGATAACTAAAATTAGTTAATCATAGCCTTAATGTTTGCTTCGTCAACTTTTGCAATCACTTTTGGAGTGTTTTGGTCACGACGAGTTTGTGCATCTTGCTTAGTTAAAATGTGGCTTCTAAATGCAGTTCCGCGTTTAACAGTACCGTTTTTCTTTACCTTAAAACGCTTTACAGCGCCTTTTACCGATTTCATTTTTGGCATCGATGGCTCCTTTGTAAAATTTTTGCTTCAATTTTGATTTTCTTTGCGAACACGTCCACAAAGAAATCGCTAGCCGCTGAGGCACTAAAGCTTGCCTCATAGAGGCAGATAATCTATCTCTCTATTTTGGGAATGGGATTATACCCAAACTATTATAAATTTTTGCTACAATATCCGCATGAATTCACTTAAACACATACAAAACGCCCTAGACGAGCTAGATGCCGAGGTACAAACCATACTTTTAGACTGGAGTATTCCTTTAAATGAGAAAGATAATCTTATGCTTCCAATTTTGCAGCAAAAAAAAGTCTTAGTACAAACACTGGAGGATTTAACGTACCTCAAAGAGCATCCGCCGACTCCTAATCAGCCTTGCGGCATCTCCAAATACAGAGACTAAAGTCCACTATAAGCGAAGTACTAAATACGAAAGCGTTTTAATTAACTCTCGTTAAGCAGCTTTGTTTTTATTAAAATATCTTCCTCATCTTTGAAGTCTATGTGAATTAAATAGGCTTCAGAGGCATTATCATCACTCTTTGGCTGGTTTTTATAGACTCGAAAACTATTCACTTCTCCCAATGTATCAGCTACAAATTCACTCTCTACACCTAAGGGATACTCACGCAAAGGCTTGAGCGACTCTATGCGGTAAAGCTTTTTATCTTTAACTAAATAACCTACATAAGGATTGTGGCGTTTATGCAGTGAGTGTGCACTTTGCATAAAGACTACATCCTCGTTTATCTCTTGATTGAGAATCTTAAAGGAAGCATTCGCATCACCTTTTTGAGCCAAAGAGAAATCTAAAAAAATGACTCTCTTTTTCAGCTCAATCTCTTTTATCTCATCTGTTGCTTTTTTAAAAACAGTGTTGGAAATATTAAGAGAAGAATAACTTTGATACAAATAAATCATCATAATAGCCAAGATTGTGATGGAAATCATCATCTCAATGAGGGTAAAAGCCTTTCTCATTGAAGTTTCACCCGAGTCAGTGAGACTGAAACATCTTCAAATTTCAACACAGATTTCCCCATCTCAAAAACCATGCCCGAATTTGTCTCTTTTGCAGCTTCCACTTCCGGATTTGTCTCTTCTTTTTCTGCCTGAAATTCTGACAAATCTATCACTTCAAGTTCTTGGTACACTACTTCAACTTTTTTATTTTTAAGTTGGCGTCGTAAGTCATCATTCATCTCAAAGTCACTAAAAAGTTCATACAGCGTTGTTTTTTTATCTTCAAAGCCATATTTTTGACTTGCCAAAAACGCAGAGAGATATTGATTGTTTTGCATTTTTTTTTCAAGTCCAAAAAAGATATGGGTATTGTTGGCGAAGAGCTGCAGCAGCCCTAAAATGACCACGGAGACAATCATCACCGCAACCATCACTTCTATGAGAGTAAAACCTTTACGCATGCCCTAAGCCGATACGTATTGCTTCTTCAAGAGATGTTTCTCCATCAAGCAGCATAAGGTGGAGTTGTGTTGCTATGGTTTTAAGACCGTCCGCTTCAAGAGCAGTTTTAATGGAGTGCTCATCCGTAGTGGTTTTGAGCAGGTCTCTCACCTTGTCGTTCATTACCAGAAGTTCTCCGATGGAGCGTCTTCCCGCATAACCGCTGTAATTACAGGTTTTACAGCCGCAGGCTTTGTATATTTTTACATCTTTTGAAAGCTTGTAATCTTCTGCGAACTCTTCTGCTATCACATCCTCTTCTTTACACTCGTCACATAAAATACGCACAAGTCTTTGCGCTAAAATACCAAGCAGTGAAGAGGAGATTAAAAACGGTTCCACTCCCATGTCTGTCAGTCTTGAAATTGTTGCAGCGGCAGAATTTGTGTGCAGGGTTGAAAAGACCAAGTGACCTGTAAGCGCAGCGCGGACAGCAATGCTCGCTGTCTCCTCATCACGGATTTCCCCTATCATAATGACATCCGGGTCTTGACGTAAGATAGAGCGCAGTGCCGAGGCAAAAGTAAGCCCTACTTTTTCATTGACCTGTATTTGTGAGATATTGTCAGACTTGTACTCCACAGGGTCTTCAACTGTAATGAGGTTAAGTTCAGGTGATTCCACTTCACGTAAAAATGAGTGAAGAGAAGTCGTTTTACCACTTCCTGTCGGCCCTGTTACAAGAATAATTCCATGAGAAGAGCGTAACAGTTTTTTCACATCACCTATAAGTTCGTTGTTAAATCCGAGTTCATTGATGTGCGGTATTTGCGAACTTTGCATCAAAAGTCTCATAACGACGCGCTCACCGTAAAATGTCGGAAGAATTGAGACACGCACGTCCAGAGACTCGCCTGCAATTTTTATCTGCGTTCGTCCATCTTGCGGGATGCGTTTTTCTGAGATATCTAGATTTGAGATAACTTTTATACGGCTGACAATAAGATTGACAACTTTTTTATCAAGGTCTGCGTTTTTAATAAGCATACCGTCAATACGAAAGCGCACTTCGCCGCGTTTTTCCTGCACTTCTATGTGAATGTCTGAGGCACGTTTTTTAATGGCCTGATAAAAAAGAGCATTCACAAATTTGATGATAGGCGCAGATTCTTCGCTTGTTAAAATGTCTGAAGATGTTCTTAAAAAGTCTGTAAGGGAAATGTCTTCATCATCTTTTTTTTCATCAGAATCCTCTTGCATACTCTCCATTGTTCTGTCGGTTCTAAGTTCCAAAAAGCGGTTATAAAGTCTGTCATAGGAGTCTTCATCTAAAATATACAGAGGAAATTTTTGCGGCAGTTTTGTGTAATAGTTACTCGCTTCGACTAAATAGCGCTCACACATAAACGCAGTCACTTCTCCATGAAGTTCAGAAAAAAGCAGGTAGTTTTTAAGACAAAGCTCCGTATTTAAGCCTTCTACTTCACTGACTTCGAGTTTGAGATTGTGAAGAGGTTCTAAGTTTAACATTACTCTATAGCCTCAAACGGGTTTACTTTTGTTGTATCTTTTGCATTTTCCATCTCTTCTTTTTTCTTTTCAAGTTTATCAAAAGCTTTATCGTTATACTCTTTTTGAATTCGCGAAAGAACTCCCAAATCTTGTTGCAATTGAGAGAGTTGCGCACTTTTGTCAATAATGTAAGGCGTCAAAATAACAACTAAATTATCCTGCTCATTAGATTTTGACTTCGATGAAAAGAGATACTCACCAATAAGGGGAATGTCGCCAAGCAAAGGTACTTTACTTGTTGAATCTCTCTCATAGGTTTTCACAAGTCCACCGATGATAATGCTCTCACCGTGACGTAAAATTGCCTGTGTTTTAACTTCTTGTTTAGATGTTACCGGTTGTCCTGTTGCGTTTAGGGAACCATCATCGAGTACATTTTCAAGAACAGTTTCAACATCTAAAGTCACCTTGTCTTTTTCAGAAACACGAGGCTTAATTTTTAGTGTCAAACCAACGTCCTCTCTTTTAAAACTGTTTGTCACACCGGGAAGCGAAGTTGCGCTTGATGTCACACTTCCTGTTGAGATAGATATAGTTTTACCTACATAGATAGATGACTCTTTATTATTTACACAAAGAATAGATGGATTTGAGATAGATTTTGACGCACCGTTAGTTTCTAAGAAGTCTACTGTAGCACCAAGTGCAAACGCAGCGTTTGCCCCGCTTCCAATACTTCCTAAAGCATCTTTAACAGCCGTTGCCGCAAAAGAGGTCAAATCCTTATCTCCAAAATTAGCACTCATGGCATAAATTCCTGATGAAGATACATCACCTCCGGCAAAACCATATCTTACTCCGATATTTTCACTGTCATTTTTGTTTATCTCAATTATTCTTGCCTGAACGTAAACCTGATACTTCTCTTTGTCAAGCTCGTCAACAATGGCTTTAATCCCTTTAATAACCTGAGGATCGCCTACAACGATGATTGCGTTTATCTCTTCATTTGCTGAGATATTCGGCTTCATTGCAGGGTCTGTAAAAGTCTGTTTTGAGATAATGTCTGTCAGTGTTGCCATAACAGCTTTAGAATCGGAATTCTTTAAAGAAAATATTTGCAGAGAATTGGCAATATTTGATTCAACATCAAGCTTGCTAATCAACTCCTGCACTTTTTTCACATTCTTTGTGTTGCCGACAACAATGATGGAGTTTGTACTTTCATCATGGAGAATTTTTACAGCCTCTGCATCCACTTTCTCATTAAAAATAGATTTGCCTATATCAGCAAGTTTTGCTTGGAGTTTTTTACCCTCAGTGTTTTTAATAGGAATAATCTTTACTATCATTGCGTTATTTGTGTCTATGTCTTCAATAACCTGTTTGATAGTCTCAATATTCTTCGGGTAGTCCGTTAAAAGAATGGTATTACTCTCTTTCATTGTCATGAGCTTGGCAGTTTTTGAAATCAGGTAACGGATTTTTGCCGCGACTATATCAACATTTTCACCCTTGACCACAATCGCTTGCGTGACCATCAAAGAGCCTTTTGCACTGCTTCCCGGGCGTATTACTTTTGCATTGTTCTGTGCTGCTTCTGTTGAACGCACAATTTCGTACAAAGAACCGTCTTCTATAAGAGTAAAACCTTTAGACTCCAAAACTGAAATCAGAATATCCATAAGCTCATCATCGTAAATTGGAGTTGAACTTACAAAATCCACCGTGCCGTTTACTTTATTGTTTATGAGTATATTTTTGTTTGTAATCTTTGAAACGAGTTTAATAAAGTCGTTTATTTCAAGATTTGAGAAGTTTACATTGACCTGTTCTCGTGCCGATAAACTTACAACCAATATAACCGCTAAAAAAATTGCCTTAATGAATCTCATATACTAACTCCACTTCTTGATTTTCTCTCAAAACGACGATTTGCACCGCGTCTAATTTATCTAAGCCATTGTAAATATCTATGGCATCTTTATAAGATTTAAGCTCAATATTATTGGCTTTTATAATCACATCACCCTCACGGAGCCCCAAAGTTGCCATTTTTGAATTTTTGGCTATTTTTGTTACCCGAAAACCTTCTATCTCTTCGCCGTTTTTCACTTCGACTATAGAAATCTCTTTCCAAATATCCTGAGGACTTTTTGCATAAGCAAGGATGTCCTCTTTAGAGACGGTTTTTGGTGAACCGTCATCTATCTCAACTTCTGGTTCATACAATGACGCGCGACTGCTTGTCATTGTTTTTTCAAGCTCAAGAGTATACTCTTTGCCCGCTTTTGTGAAGGTGGCACTCATTGGGGCGATAGAATTGAGTGTAAATCCTGAAAACTCCTCTCCGACAGCAATAATGGAAGTCTTGTTTGAAGAAGTTTTGAGTGCGACTATGACATAACCATAGTTTTGTTTTCCGTAAAGTCCTTTAAGAACCATACTCGTTATACTCACTGCGTTTGACGAGCTGCTTGCTGCACCCTGGCCTTTTGCACCCACAGGTGACTGAATCATATTTTCAAAATCTACTCTTTGGTACTTTGGTTTGTAACTGTGTTGCTGCGCAAGCTCCACGCCATCACTCGGTAAAAACCAGAGCAGGACAAGGGTAATACTTTTTGCCAAAACCATGAGAATAAGCAGTTTGGCAAAGATGGGCAGAAAGCTTGAGTTAGAAAGTTTTATCATAAGTCAATCCTCCGTCCTCAGATTTTTTAAACTCTCGAAGCGAGTTTCTATACCCTTTGCTCATCATCTCAGAAGCCTGTAAATCTACATGAATAGTTCTGTCTAAAATATTTACCTGAGCCTGCGCACTGCCAAATTCACCGACAGCGTTTACTTTGATATGAAGCGGATTAAAAACAGTGTAAGAGAGTTTTAACTCTTGAACTTTTAACGGAATAAAAGACTTGGCGCTTTGGGAGAGTGTAATATCTCTTGCGTTAATAGCGTTGTAAAAAAGTAAGAGTGTTACATCACACTCTTTGATACTTGCACTCTCTATGGATTTTACAAAAATCTGTCCATCTTTGATGTTTAAACTCACGCCCTCATCTTTGAGTGTTTCTCCCGAGATGATGACATCATAAGCTTTAAGTTCATTCTCTAAAAAGTAGTACATGCCAAGTTTTGGAGCAAAAAATATCAGTGCTACAACGAAAAACGCAAGATATGCGAAAAATCTCAAAAATCTTTTTACCATTGTATCTCCACTTCAAAGCTCGCTTTGTTCTCACTGAGCTTTTTGATGTTAAATGAGCCAATGTCATAGGCACCGTTTAAGAGTTTGCCCATGAGTGAATTCAATGCTTCTTTGTCCACGCTTGAGCCATTTAAAATAATACTGTTGCTTTTGAGTTTTTGCTCGATGTTTGCACCTCTAAGCGAAGGCTGTGCCAAAATTCTCTGCAAAGATTTTTTCACCTCTTCTTTGCCCAAATAAGCGCTGCTCAGTGAACTGAGTTCATTTAAGGTAATTGAAGTCTCTTTGTACTCTTCTTTTGCAAGGATAAGCTCCTCTTTTGCACCGCTGAGCTTGAGCGCAAAAAAGAGCACCAATACAATTAAAACTGCTCCGGCATGTAAAGGATTCAAACGATTCATAAAGAAACCTCCACACGCCAAGATTCATTCTGCTTGGAAATTTTGTAACTCAAACCGCTTGCTTTAAAATCTTTTTCTATCGCGGCAGTAGTAGCCGGACTCAAAGTGCTAAACTCTGCAACAAAACTTTTATTTTTTAAACTCACTTCTTTAAGTGTCTCATTTTTGGCAAGTTTTGCAGAAAGAACCAAAGAAACGCCATCTCTAAGTTTTGTCTGTTTTTCATAGATTGCTTTTTGTTTTTTAAGAATTGCATTGTTTTCAAACATAGTTGATTTTGCACCTTCTTTTTCAAAAAGCGCAGATTTAAGTTCTTCAATCTCATTTATTTTTTGCGCGGTCACAAACCATTCAACGCCAAGCAAAACAATCAGCACAATAAAAACACCGGCTATTTTATAGAGACTTTTTGTATCTACAATGTGTCCAAATTGCGCAAGGGAAATTGTATGGCCCGACAAAGAAACTGTATCCGCATCCAAAGGCTTGCTCTCGTTCACAAAAGTGTTTGGAACGAGTATTAATATCTCGTCTTTGAGGTACATGTTCTGCGTTTCATTTACTTTGAGTGCGCCTTCAAGCTCTTCAAATTCACTCTGTGCAAAATAAACATTGGCAATATTTGACGCATTGATGCCTTTTTGGGCAAGCGTGTCTAAAATAAGCTTATCTTCGTAGGCAAAAACAAAAAACTCTTCGCCGCTTTTATAGGCGCTGTAGTTGTAGTTCCCCTCAGGAAGAACGTCCTCAAAAATTGATGGCAGAATTTTTTTTACATCTCTGAGGTATTTTATCGGTAAAGAGAGTTTTTTCACCCAGTAGAGCGAAGGTGAGAGAATGACATTCACTTTCTCACTTATCTCCACTCTTGGCATCTGCGGATCGACAAAAATTGTTCTGTATTTGCTGTTAAATTTCGTAAACAAAATTGCTTCCCTTTTTAGTTTTCATATCGTATTCAAATCGTATAAACGCACTTTGGTCATTTTTACTTATTGCAACTTTTACATCCAGATAAGGTTCATAAAAGCTCGTGGCAAATCTTTTAAGCATCTCTTTTTCAACATCACTCAAAGCCAAATCTTCTTCTTTTATATAGAAGCCTCCGCCAAGAGCAAGCTCCTCAGCTCTGAGTTCATCACAGCCAAGCATTAAACGCCAAGTCTCCTTGGTTGCATAATTCACATCAACAGAGTAAGCTCCGTCTTTTGAAAAATAAAACAGCTTCTCAAAATCTACTTTAGTAATGGCGTTTTCATGCGTATTTTGCATATAAAAATTGTTTATCTCATCCAAATGTTTCTGTGAAACAATATAATCCCTAAACAGAGTGGGATTATCATTGAATATAGCGCTATTATAAGAATTATCTTCTTTAATTTGGCTCATATTATCTAACAAAATGCCGACATAATCGTCATTTATTGCGTAAGTACCCAAATATTCCTGCATTGCTTGGGTCTTTTGAGGGTTTGAACTATTTGCGTCACGCAGAGAGTTTATATTAAATTTCGAACGTGCGCTTGCTATTTCAATACTTACTTTCATTCCGTCACTCTCAAAAGGTATAAACCCGACTTCGGAGAGAAAAAGAAAAAAACTCTCAATAGAGTTATCCCGTATAACTGCATCAAGTTCTTGTGAATTTTTTAAAATATTCGAAACATCTTCCAAAATAAGGGCACTCTGTAACATAAAAGCTTCACTTTCAACCTCGTTTGAAGCTTCTTTAACCTGTTTAAGCGAAATGCCCAATGAGATACTTATAGCTATGATGAAAAAAACCGTAATTAAGAGTGCGATTGCGCTGCGTTTTGGCATGGAACTAACTTATACTCATAGAGAAAATAGGCAGCAGCATCGCCGCGACAATAAAACCTATGCTGCCGCCGACAAAAAGCATAAGTGCAGGTTCAAGTAGAGTTAAAAGCAGAGAGATTTTTTCACGGTTTTCTTCAAAATAGAGTTCTGAAATATTTGTTAAAACACTCTGAACCTGAGAGGTCTCTTCACCCAAAGCAATGGACTGAACAAAGGCATTGTCTATCTTTGTTTGTGAAGAGTTTATGGCGTTTGAGAGAAGTTTTCCCTCTACAACTTTCGTAGAAGCGTTCACAAAAAGCTCTTTTAACACAAGGTTGTTGAGAATGTTTGCGCTCAGGTTAATCGTCTGCACAAAAGGCACACCAGAACGCGTCAAAAGTGACGCCATGTAAGCGAAACGCGCAAGCTCACTTTTTTGGGCAATTTCTCCAAAAAGCGGCAGTTTGAGAATAAACTTATGAACGCCATAAGCAAAAGTGTAACTTTTTTTCATCAGCACCATAAACGCAATAACAAACACAACAATACTAGCGAGAATGATTTTAATGTTGTCTCTGAAAAAATCTCCCATGGCTATAACAACCTTTGTGGGTGTCGGCAACTCTTGGTTCATGCTCTCAAATATACCCGTTATTTGCGGTACAACAAAGGCTAACATAAACGCAATCATTACCAAGGAAACCAGAATCATAAAAGTCGGATAGGCAAACGCACTCTTAATCTCTTTGGCTATTTTGTCCTGCTCTTTTAAAAAACGCGACAACTCCAAGAGTACTTCATCTAAGATTCCGCCGCTCTCACTCACCTTAATAGAGTGTTTAAAAAACTCCGGAAGAACTACGACTGTTTGTGACTCTAAGGCAGTATAAAAGTTTTTCCCCTCATCTAAATGCGTGCTTACCGTCGTTAAAAAAAGTTTCATTTTTTTGTTTTTTTCATAGTGTGTCTGCACAATTTTCAGTGCCGAAACGATGGTAATACCGGAACGAATATACATGGAAAGTTCGCGCGAAAGTGAGGATAGCTCTTTTGGTTTGATTTTGTAACGCATACTCACACTTAAGGCGTCAAAAATGGAAACGCTTTCTTCTTTTATGCTCTCATAGATGATTTTGTTGGCTTTGAGTTTGCTCTTGGCTTCACTTAAAGAGAGTGCCTCAATTTTGTCACTTACTTTATTGCCCTCTTCATCTATGCCTTTGTATTTAAAAATCATTTTTGCACTTCTTGAATAAGTTTTTCTCTTGCGTTTACAGCTTCTTGGATGGATGCGTATTTTATAGTTGATGAAAAGTAAGGAGTGAAGTCATAAACTGCCTTTTTGTACTCTACTAACACTTGTTCACCTACTCCTTGTTTATCGATGCTGTAAGAAAAGCAGACATCTTCTTCTACATTTTCCTGGTTGAAATAGAGTTCATGCTTGACTTCATGAACACCCTGCAAAAACTCATATCTGTAAGTTTTTACACTCTTGTCTAAGAACTTTTCCAAGGTTTCCTGCTTGACTCCATCGACCAAAATGTCACAGCTCTCACACTCGTCCAAACATAAAAGTCTGACGTTTTTTTCATACTCTAAAGAGAGCATGTAGTTTTTTAGATTCATAAGCGTTACATTCTCTGCACCTTTGGCTGAACGCTGAAGTCCATTAATGGAAAGAGAGTAAACAACCCCCATAATCATCACGACTATCATCAGTTCAATGAGCGAAAAAGCTGCTCTTTTCAAGTGTTATTTACACTCGCTCATTTTAATATCGGCAGCTTCGCCTGTACCGCCCTCTTTTCTGTCAGCGCCTAGAGAAACAATCTCTATTTTTCCTTCATCGTTTACATATATGAACTTATTTCCCCATGAATCTTTAGGAATTTTTCCATCTTTAAAGTAACCGCTTGCCGAATAGTTCGGATAAAGCTCTGCATCAGGATTTACAGCCAAAGCCTCAAGCCCTTCAGTCGTACTCGGATACATGCCGTTGTCTATTTTAAACATGTCAAGTGAGCTGTTGTAGATGCTCTTCATCTGCACACATACAAGGTTGCGTTTTGCCTCTTCGCCCTTACCTGTTAAACTCGGCATAACCATCGCTGCCAAGAGCCCCAAGATGACGATAACTATCATAAGTTCTATAAGTGAGAAACCACTTCTTGATTTTTTTTGCATAAATTTGCCTTTATTTTTTAGTCGTATATTATATTAAAAGATTATTACAATTAGGTTATGAGGGGCTTTATTGTTTGGTTTTGTTGAAATTAATAATATTGAATAGTTGCGTTCCCACACATAGCGTGGAAACGCGTTGAGGAAATCAGCTTTTTATTGCTGATTCATAAAATTAACTTGCATTATTTGTTTAGCAATAGTATTGGCAAAGTGTTCAAAATAAGCATCGCCCGTACCTGTATCATGTGAATAAACTTGATAAATATAAGCACTTTCCGGCATTGCAAAACCTGTAAGAGCACTATATTCAGCACCACTTATGAGACCGGCAATTTTAATTTCATAAGTACCATCTATAGTAAAAGGATTAATGCCGTTAGCCGCATCATGACTCAGTACCATTGGTGTACCCGCTACACCATTTAGATATTCTGTTCTTGTCACAATTGTATTCTCGTATATCATCTCTGATACAAGAAAACCGCTCCCTGGATCTATTTCTAAACTGTATACAGTATTGTTCACCGTATAATTTAAATCTCTTGGATCGTAAATACCTGTAGCGGCACTAAACGCATCCGGAGTTATATCATAAGCAATGCCTGTCAGGGCCATATATTCTGCAGCTGTTACAGGGTTATAAACATTTTGCAGTACCGCAGATGCAACATCGTTGAATCTGTAATCTACCATTATTGTTCCGACAGGGTCATAGCTTCCTTTGAAAACAGTGTCTGTCGGCATTCCGTTCAAAATAGCCCCAGGAGCAACGAGTATAATATGTTTATTATCAAAACCGCTCACGCCATCGGCTAGTGTTACTGTAACCATCATATTACTTGCATCGTCTTCATCTGTGTATGTTCCTACGCTCCATGTCCCTGCGTTTGCATTGATAACAAAAGGTTCTCCGCCGTTAGCGTACACATCTGTCATATCAATTTCCATCACTGTTCCATTTGTGTCTGAAAGATTTTGTTCACTTCCAAAAACAAGTAAACGTCTATAATTTTCTTGATTGTATCCTACGATTCCGTGTGCATTATTATCTATCATTGCGTTTAATGTAGGATACGCAACACACTCATTATTTTGTGTACAATCATCTGCCGGACGATCTAAATAATAGCTGGCTTCTGCCATTTTAACTGCTGTTTTATAAACTACTGCACTGTTTGGCATTGTGATATCAGGGAATACTGTTGCAGTTTCATTTCCTTCGTATACTTCCAATAGTTTCAGCTCTGCAACTTTTAAGCCAGCATTATAACTCGTACCTTTAGATACCGCTATCATCCCATCGCTGTTGCCATCTGTTACATTGCTTCCTACAATAACACCGTCATGTGAATAATCACTGCTGTTATCCTCAGATACAATAAATGAACCATCAGATATAAACTCTAGATAGTCCATATTTAGTGTTGTTACATTGTTTTCATCTGTATCTGTTCCCCAAATACTGTAAAGCTTTGCATCAGCAGGAATATCAAGCGTTGCGTTTGCATCCCACTCAGCTTCAGTTAGTTCTCCACCATCACTGAAGTCATACGCACTATTTTGTGCCTGTGATTCTATAACAGTAACATTATAAGTAGTAGTTGTGCTCATTGACGGCTCCCCATCATCTGCAACGCTAACAACGATATACCCTGAGCCAACACCTGAAGCGGTAATATTATATGTACCATCCGGATTAAGATTGCTTCCTACCAAGTTAGTCAAATCTCCGCCGGCTAAACTAAACGTAAGATTATCATCATCTGCATCAAACGCTATCACTTGTCCGGTGATGTTCTCGCCTTGTACCATCGTAATATTTGCACCCGAAGCTTCTGGAGCGTGGTTTCCAGATACAACAACACTTACTAAGGCTGTTGCGTTTAAGTCACCATCTGTAATAGTACACGAAAATGTATCTGTACCAACGAATTCATTTGCCGGCGTATAAGATATAACTTCAGCTGTATCATAAGTTACAGAGCCTGACTCGGTAGTAGTGGTTTCACAGCTTGCTATACTCAATGGACCTTCTACATCAATGTCATTTGCCAAAATATTCCAACCGTCTGCATTAGTAGTATTGAGTAATGCAGAAAAAGCATCGGCATTTGCTACCGGAGCGTCATTTACTGCGTTTATCGTAAACGCAATAGTATGATTAACTGTTTCCGTACCTTGGATTGCTGAAACCGTAATTGTTTCCCCACCGTTTGCATTTTCAATTGGTGAAATTGTCAAAGTTGAACTGTTTACGACTGCGTTTACAATGCCTGTTGTACCAACAAGAGCATATGTTACCGCGCCATCCGCATCTGTTGCATTCAACTCAACCGTAAATTGAATAAAATCTTCATCTACAGGGCTCAGAGTATCTACCGTATTCCATACTATTGCATCATTTACTGCTGTCACTGTTACATTTACTGTGGCTGTATCTGTGTTTCCGCTAAGTGTCAATGCCGTATATGTAAAACTGTCTGTTCCATTAAAATTTGCGTTTGGAACATACAAAATAGCACCGGAAGTGATTGTAGCTGTACCGCTTGTTGGAGTTGAAACAGCTGAGATAATAGTTCCGTTTGTTGCACCGCCGTTTACTGTTTCATTTGTTAAAACATCATTGCCCAATACATCTATGGTTACATTAGCATCTTCTTCAACGCTTGCAATATCATCCGTAGCCACAATACTAATAATAGCGTCAGTAATACTCAAAGAAACTGTTGCAATATTTGAATCCGTCCCGTTTGCATCTGTCACTTTAAAAGTAAAATTTCCCTCACCCAAATAGTCCGTTGTCGGAGTATAAGAAAATGCACCCGTACTGGCATTTGTAATAGTGACCGTACCGTTTGCACCTACTTGGCTCACAATGGCGTATGTTAAAGTATCTCCGACATCCACATCATTGGCAACCAGAGTACCTGTGACGAGTGTATTTTTCAGCGTCCCAACAGAAGAAGCAGAAGCAACCGGAGCATCATTTGTATTTGTGACCGTTACGCTAAATGTTGCGATAGATACAGGAGAAGCAATAACGCCGTCTGTTACTAAAACTTGCACATTTGAAGTCGTTGCGACATCTGCGTTTGCAGGTGTTCCACTTACCGCTCCTGAAGTTGGGTTTATACTCATCCAAGTAGGATTATTTGCCAAAGAGTAGGTTAAATTAACTGAATCCACATCACTTGCTATTGCCGTGAAACTATATGAAGAATCTTCAGCTATCGTTGCAAGAGGCGTAAAAGTTCCCGCTGTAGGCGCATCATTCACTGCTGCTACCACAAGAGAAAGCGTAAGATTTGTATCTACTCCGCCTTCGCTTGCCGAAACAACTACTGTCTCATTACCGCTTGCGTTTGCTACAGAAGAGATTGTTAAAGTTTCGCCATTAAGAGCTGCGTTTATGCCTGCTGAATTTGATACAAGCCCATAAGTTACGGCTCCATCAACATCTGATGCGTTTAACTCAACATTAAACGTTCCGAAGTCTTCTAAAACGCCAGGAAGTGTTGCCGGTGTGTTCCATACTGTCGCATCATTCACTGCGTTTACTGTTACATTTACATCCGCTGTTGCACTTAGGCCTGTAGAGTCACTCACCGTGTAAGTAAAGGAGTCACTGCCGTTAAAGTTTGCAGCCGGAGTGTATGCAACAGCTCCGTTTATTACTGTTGCGCTACCGTGACTAGCCGCAGAAACAGCCGTTACCGTTAACTCGTCGCCATTTAAATCACTATATGTCAAAGTCACCTGCGTTGCGTTTGCATCTTCGGCAATCTCTAATAAAGCGCCCGTTGCAACCGGAGCATGTTCCACTCTGGGTACATTCAAGCTAAATGATTTACTGCTAGTTGCAAGATTTTTCTTGACACTCACCGTCATAGTAACTGCTTGAGCTACCGTGTCGCTTCTTGTTACAACTCCTGCTGCATCTATGGCACTACTGTCGCTTGTACCCCAACTCACATTAAAGTCACCCGTATTCTGTGTCAAAACCAAATCACTTGTAATATTGTTATCCGCACTGTTTACGCCCAAGTAGCTAATATTGTTATCTAAAAAGCTCGTAACCTCTGCGAGGTCTGTAACTATAGTGCTTGTGTTAAGGTCTGTCGAATTAAAATCGCCAAGAATAGCCATAATATCATCGCTCTTTGTAGTTGAACTACTCTCTAACACACCTTCTATAGAGTCGCTATACGCATTTAAATATGCACCGGCACCATCGAGTTCAGAGAGTGAAAGATTTTGATCCTCAAGATTATTTATTTTATCTTGAAGTGCATCCAAAGATGCCTTTATAGCAGCTGTAAGAGTACTCGCTACACCCAAATCGGTTAAAAACTCTTCTGCAGAACTACTATTATTATCAACCATAGAAGTAAAAACCGATTCATAGGCTGTATTAAAATCACCCGTATTTATAGCAGTCGCTACAATTTCTACCATCTTTTGCACTTCCTGAGATGCAAAGAAAAGATCCGCTTGAGTCATCGGGTCTTTATTAACATCTGCTGCGTTTACTCCCGTGGCTCTTGCTACCTCTGCTGTTGCTTCCTCAAGGGTCATGTTGTTATCAACCAGCGCCGCAACATAAGTTGTCAAAGGTGAAATTATTGTCTCTTGATTTGCATTAAAAATAGTCGCAAGTCTTCCCTCAAACGGATATCCCGTACTGCGGTCTATCCCGCCATAAGCATATATTCTTGTTCCATCTGCGATAGGTCCTGTTAAAGTAAAGTCACCGTTTGCATCCGTCGTTGTATTTTGCTCGTCACTTTCCCAAGCCTTTGTTGCATTTGAATCAACAAATACGGTTGCGTTTTGTAAATAACCATCAACCGCGCCTCCACTGTATGTCACTGTTGCTGCTGCATCACTGCCGCCGCCTCCACTACATCCTGCCGTACCTATAAGCACGGCCGTTGCGATTGAAAGCATTGATGCTTTCAACATAAAACTTTTCATTTTTACACCCCTATTTTTTGATTTTTCGAAAATACCTATTACCTGATACTACAAAAACCACGTCACAGTTTGTGTCACATATGCACTTTTTATATTTTAAAATGTTACTATATGTCCATGAAAGTAGCTTTTAGAATATTATTTATTATGATTTTCAGCCTAAATCTTTATGCTCTTGAAGTTGATGAAAGTAGTTCAAACTTGGATGTTTTGTCGCATTCCCATCTCTTTTTGGATGAGAGCGGTTCACTCTCTAAAACAGAAGTACTTAAGCAAGATTTTCTCCCAAATACACAAAGTGTTGTAGGTTTTGGTTTTGTGCCGAATAAAACTTTGTGGATTAAATTCACTCTTAAAAACAGTTCCGACAAAAGCATCAGTAAGCTTTTGGAATATGCTAATCCAATGGCGGAATATCTCACTTTCTACGACGGCAATGAAACGCAGCTTAATGGCATGTTGCAGATGCCGCAAGAGAGGTCCAGCCTTCACCCTTCTTTTGAGATTATTTTAAATGCCCATGAAGAAAAAACATTTTACATTCAGGCACACTCCCATATCTCCGCCCTCATAGCAAATCTTGTTTTATGGAACAAAGAGGACTTTTTAAAAAAAGATTATAAACATAAGAGTTATATTTTTATATTTTTCACCATTATTGCCACACTGCTTGTTTATAACTTCATGTTGTGGATATTTACAAAAGACAGAGCCTATTTTTACTATATTTTATATCTCATAGGTGTACTCTTTTTCCAGGCAGTATATGTCGGCGTGATACAACTCTATCTTCTTTCAAACGAGCTTTCAGAAATCATAACAAAAACGAGTATGCTATACATCTCGTTTCTCATCATCTCCATTGTTCTCTTTACGAGAGAGTTTTTAAACACTTCACAATTCAAAAAACTCGATACAGTTTTAAAGGCATATCTGTACATAACTCCCATAGTGGCACTTCTGAGTTATGACAACTTTCTTTTCAACCTCAACATCATTGCGTTTTTCATCCCACTTGGATTTTTTGTTCTTTTTATAGGTTTTTATGCTCTTTCTAACGGTGTTAAACAGGCGAAGTTCTATGTCATTGGCTGGAGTTTTGTCATCGTCTCTCTTTTACTCACAAACCTCAGAACCATGAATTTTTTTGACATTTCCGTCTATTTTGCGTATATCAACGAATTTGCTTTTGCCAGCGAAGCCCTGCTTTTTTCTGTGGCCCTAGCCCACAGAATAAATATTCTCAACCAAGAAAAAGAGTTGGCAAATGCACGACTTTTCGCCATAGGACAAAAACAAAAAGAGGAACTCAAAGAACTCGTTGAAGAAAAAACAAAAGATTTAAGTTCGGCACTTGAAGAAAAAGAGATACTCTACAAAGAACTCAACCACCGCGTTAAAAACAACCTGCAGATGATTTTATCGCTCATAAAACTTCAAATAAATCAAACTGACGCACAAGGAACAAAAGAACAGCTCAACATCACTAAAAATAGAATCCACTCCATAACCAAACTCTACGAACTGTTGCATCTCAGAGAAGAAAATGTAAATTTCAATACTCTGCCATATTTTGAAAAGATTGTACAAAGCGTGAAAGAAAACTTCTCTAAAAACATCACAATTGACTATAAGATAACTCATGATGTCAAAGTCCAGAACCTGATTTACTGTGGTCTTATTTTGAATGAACTGGTGACAAACTCTTTCAAACATGCGTTTAAAGATGATGGAGAAATACACATCAATATTCACAAGAATAGGGGAATTGTTTCTCTAAGAGTTCAAGACAGCGGGAAAGGATTCAAGCAAGAAAATTTCAACTCATTGGGTCTGACCATCGTCGAGACTCTGGTTACAAAACAACTTGAGGGAGAAATGCATATAGATTCTATTTCAGGGTGTACAACGACTATAACATGGAGAGAAGATGTCTAAATTAAAAATACTCATTGTAGAAGATGAAAGTTTACTGGCTCTTGAACTTGCAACTTCCATAAAGAATTATGGCTACTCTGAAGTTCATTATATTTCCAAAGCTCATTTGTTGGTAAAAACTTTGCAGGAGAAGAGTATAAATTTAATCATTATGGACATAAACCTCAACGAAAAAATGGATGGTATAGATCTATACAGAAGCCTGAATCCAGATTCTTTACTCATATATCTCACAGCGTACATAGATGAAAAAACGATTGCCAAAGCCATTCAGACTGACCCGCTTGGTTACCTGACCAAACCGCATAATGACAGTGAACTCTTTGCCCTGCTTAAACTTGCCGAATATAAAATAGAAAATCGTAGTCCGCAGACAAACCAGCTTCTTATAGATTTGGGGGAAGGATATTGTTTTTATATGGATGAAAAAAAGCTTTTTCACCATGATGTTTTTCTAAGACTCAGCCAAAAAGAAACAGCCCTGCTGTCGCTGCTTGTCGAAGCAAAGGGGAATGTCGTGAGCTTTAAAACAATAGAAGATGAACTATGGAGAGACAATATACCGAGTGCATCATCATTAAGAACACTTATTTATAGACTCAGAGGTAAATTCAAACATCAGTTTATTACCACGGAAGTAAATCATGGGGTTAAATTAGATTTTTTTGATTTTTGTTAAATGAAAGACTTCTCCCCAGATACCTGCGGCACATAGCAAAACAAGGTGTGCTGCTGTATTCCTACCCTGACACATTGTCTTGAGTCACCATTGCACAGGTCTAAAGAGAAGCGGTGGAATTATAGCCAAAAATTTTTAAATACTCAAATATCTTTTCTCTTTTTGCTATAATCTTACATGATTTATATAGTGGTGGCCCTCAAGGGCGAGGCTCAGGCTTTTGTTGATAAATACAAACTCTCCAAAAAAAGCGTGCACGGCTTCACTCTCTTTAGCAACCGGGAGTTTTGCCTCATAATCAGCGGAATGGGTGTCCAAAACGCAAGAGCTGCGACACAGACACTTATTAACCTTTACGACATTACAGATGAAGATATTTATCTCAATGTAGGTATTTGTGCGGCACGACCTGAGTATGCTATTGGAGAGTTATTAGAAATAAACGCCATTGAATACGAAAACCATCTCTATAGACTTACTCAAACTCAAGGCAAAACACTCACCTGTGTGGATGAGCAGCTTTATGATGAACAATATGAAATAGCGGATATGGAATCTTTTGGTTTTTACGATGCGGTGACACACTCGCCAGCCATTAAAAATTACTTTATTTTTAAAGTAGTCTCAGACCATTTCCAGCCGCAAATAGTGAGCAAAGACGGAGCAAAGATGCTTCTTTTTAAACGCTTAGAAGAGATAAACGCGGTCATAAATTTCTAAATTCTTTCTTTGGAATGAGGGATGCTTGACTAAAAAAACATAGAAAATAAAGGCTCAATTTGAAATATTTCACTCTACTTTTACTCACATTTTTGAGCCTAAACGCAGCCGTCGACAATGATTCACTTCTCAAAAAAGAGATAGGCCATATGCTTGTTGTCGGCTTTGATGGAGCGTCAATAGACGAAAATTCTTCGATAGTAAAAGATTTGCAGGAGTACGAACTCGGCGGCGTTATTTTGTTCGATAGACTCTACAGCGACAAAACGCAGACAAAAAATATCAGCTCACCCGCTCAGCTCCAAGACCTTACAAAACAGCTCAAAAGTTTTGCTGCCAAACCTCTGCTGATTTCTATCGACCAAGAAGGCGGAAAAGTTGCAAGACTCAAGCCTCTCTATGGTTTTGAGTCAATCCCCTCAGCACAAAAAATTGCTCAAATGCCCGAAGAAGAAGCAAGAGCAATCTATAAAAAACAGGCGAAAATGCTCAAAGACAACGGCATAAACTGTGACTTTGCACCTGTTGTGGATTTAGCTATCGAGCCAAAAAACACAGTGATTGTTGGACTTGAACGCTCTTACGGAGATACTGACGCCATCACAAAATATGCCGGTATTTTTATGCAGGAACTCTCGCAACAAAATATTATCAGCGTTTTAAAACATTTTCCGGGACATGGCTCTTCTTTAGGTGATTCTCATGCCGGTTTTGTCGATGTCAGCAATACTTGGAGCGAAAAAGAACTTGAGCCTTACAAATATTTCATTGAAAAAAATGAAGTTGATATGATTATGTCAGCGCATGTTTTTAACTCTCATCTTGACAGCAAATACCCTGCAACTCTCTCTTACAACACGAACACAAAACTCCTGCGTGAGCAACTTGGCTACCGTGGTGTTTTAATCAGCGACGATATGCAGATGGGGGCAATATCACAGCACTACAGCCTCAAAGAAAGAGTTGCTTTAGCCATTAATTCGGGAGTGGATATGCTCCTTTTTGGCAATCAGCTTGAAGGAAACAGTGTCAAAGATATCATAAACGCAATCTATGAGAGTGTACAAAACGGAGAAATTTCCAAGCTTAGAATTCAAGAAGCAAACGCACGCATTGCCAACCTCCATACCAAAAACGCAATTATTCAAAAACCCATTCTTTTCTCGCAAAAACGCATAAATCTCACGAAAGAGTACATCAAAAACCATTACGCTTTAGATGTAAAAAACATAGACATTAAGCCAAAATCCATAGTACTTCACTGGACAAGCATTATGAATTTTGAATTGTGTCACGAGCGCCTCAAAGCAGAAGAGATAGTTGCGGGCCGGGCTTACATAGAAAAAGCCAGTTTATTAAATGTCTCCGCACATTTTTTAGTCAATCGCGATGGCACAATCTACCAACTCATGCCCGAAAACCTTATGGCACGACATACTATCGGGCTCAACTATTCAAGCATTGGCATAGAAAACATTGGCGGTCAGGACAATAAAGAGGAAGATTTAACACCGGAACAGGTAGAAGCGAATATAAAACTCATACGGTATCTCAAACAAAAGTACCCTAACATTGAGTATCTTCTTGGTCATCATGAGTATCTTAAAATGCAGGATTCCCCGCTTTGGCTTGAACAAGACAAAAATTACAGAACCGCAAAGGTCGACCCCGGCGCTGCGTTTATGGCAGATGTACGCAATAATATAAAAGATTTGGGGCTTAAAAAACCATGATGCAAAGCAACTTTTCCCTGCTCGACTGGCTCGTTTTTGGTGGCTATTTTGCCATTTTAGCTATCACTTCTTACATTTGGAGCAAGGCAAAAATAAGCACTTCAAGAGAGTACTTTGTGGGTGCAAACACTATGCCGATTTACGCCGTCGCTCTCTCTGTTTTGGCTACAAGCCAGTCTGCCGCGACTTTTTTGGGGGTGCCAGAGTACTCGTATGCTAACGATTTCACCTTCATCGGTTTTTATTTTTCCGCCCTTTTAGCAGCCCTCTTTGTTGCGTTTGTACTGCTTCCAAAGTTCTACGCCATGCGAGCCGTCACAGTTTATGAACTTCTGGAAAATCGCTATGGCGCAGCGGCAAAAAAGCAAGCGGGAATTATGTTTCTCATAGGCCGCGTCATGGCAAGCGGAGCAAGGCTCTACATTGGTGCCATCGCTGTTTCCATGATACTTTTTGGGGATGTTTCTTTTGTGCATCTAAGCATTGCTATTGCCATTTTAATGTTTGGAGCTCTTGCTTACACCTACTTTGGGGGTATTAAGTCCATCATCCTCAGTGATGTCATTCAGGCTCTTACCTATATGGTCGCGGCCATTGCCGTACTCATATTTTTATATTACTCGCTTGAGAATGTAGCCATATTTGAGATACTCAGCGAACATAACAAACTTGCGTTTATTGACACTTCGCTCGATGGAAAGTTCAATCTTTTCGGGCTTCTTACCGGTTGGCTTCTGCTCAACATTGCCGCGTTTGGACTTGACCAGGATATGACGCAAAGAGTACTCTCGTGCAAAAACGAAAAAGAGGCGGCAAAATCGCTTCTTTTGGCTGTACTTTTAACCATTCCAACCGTACTTGTTTTTTTGACCATCGGTGCGCTTTTGTTTGTTCATTACCAACAAGCCTCGGTTGTGCAAAGTTTTGACGGCGAGCAGATTACCATCTTTATGTACTATATTTTAAACGAGATGCCCGAGGGACTTCGCGGGCTTGTAACCGTTGGGGCAATTGCCGCGGCACTCTCAAGCGCGAACTCTGTATTGGGCGCCATGGCCTCAGTCGCCATAGAAGACATTTACAAACCGTGGAGGCTTAAACGCAGCGCTGTGGATGAACTTCATTTTGTAAAAGCTTCGCAAAATGCTGTCCTCTTTTTTGCTGTCGTTCTCTCGCTGATGGCAATGCTGAGCTACTTTTGGCAAAGAAACAGTGAACTCTCGCTCATAGGCTTTGCCCTTGGTGTTATGACCTTTGCATACACAGGACTTTTGGGTGTTTACTTTGCGGCAATTTTTACAGACAGAGGAAACGCAACCACAGTTCCTTTAGCGCTTGGCGGCGGATTTCTCACTGTTTTAGCGCTTCAGCCTTATATTTTTGGCATAGACATCAGCTTTTCGTGGCAAATGTGCGCGGGCACTTTTGTTGCGTTTATAATCATGCAAGGAGGCAGCAATGAGTGAACTTTACATCGGAGTAATGACTGGAACAAGTATGGACGGGATTGATTTGGTTTTATGTGAGATAAACGAGAGTTCTTGCAAACTCCTGCATTCGCATGAATACCCTTTTCCAAAAGAGCTAAAAGATGAGATTCTCACCTGTATTTCAGGTGTCGTCACCCTCAAGAAAGTCGGTACGCTTAATTCTAAACTCGGGTATCTTTTTGCACGGGCAATCAACAGGTTTATTCTTGAAAAACGCATCAATACTACAGACATAACTGCAATAGGACTTCACGGCCAAACACTCTGGCATGAGCCAAATGCCACTTTCTCATTTTCTATGCAGCTTGGATGCCCTAATGTTGTAAGCGCAAAAACAGGTATAAGTGTTGTCGCAGACTTTAGAAGCATGGACATAGCAAACGGAGGGCAAGGTGCGCCTTTTGCTCCTGCGTTTCATGAGTTTGCTTTTACATCTCTTGGGAAAAAAACTGCGGTTATCAACATCGGCGGTATGGCGAATATAAGCCTACTTTATGACGAACTCAAAGGTTGGGACACAGGTCCGGGGAATGTCCTGCTTGACATGTGGATACAAAAATGCAAGAAGCAAAACTATGACCGAGACGGTGAATTTGCAAGGAGCGGCAAAGCAGACGAGGACCTTTTAGACTCTCTTTTAAGCGATGCCTACTTTAAAAAAACACCGCCAAAAAGTACAGGCAGAGAGTACTTTAACGAGAGCTGGTTTGCTTCGCATCTGCCGATTTTCAACACCATAAAAGATGAAAACATTCAGGCAACTTTTTTAGAACTCACCGCCCGAAGTATTGCAAATGACGTTAAACGCAGTGAAGCAGAACTACTCATAGTCTGCGGCGGCGGGGCAAAAAACGGCTTTTTAATGCAGAGACTCTCAGAGTTGTGCAAAATAGAAGTTCTCACAAGCGATGCACTCGGCTTTAGCGCAGACGCACTTGAATCGATGGCTTTTGCCTGGCTTGCATACAAACGGATTCACAGAGAAGAGGTCAATCTCAGCTCTGTTACAGGGGCAAGCAAAAACTCTATTTTAGGCGGAATCTATGGATAAACTACACACTTGGCTCTCATCTACGCCTTACAAAGATTATGCTCTTACCATAGCCTCGGCAGATGCAAGTTTTAGACAGTATTTCAGGCTCACAAAGGGTGATGAGAGTGTTTTACTGATGGACTCTTCTCTGGAAAAAAACTCTCTTAAACCTTTTTTAGATGTAACAAAACGTCTCCTAAACGCAGGCGTAAACGCACCTCACATTTATGAGCAAAACTTAGACGAGGGTTTTTTGATTTTAGAAGATTTTGGAAACACGCACTACCTCAATGTTTTAAATCAAGAAAATTATAAAGAACTTTACACAAACGCAATAGATGAAATTCTCAAGATGCAAAATGCAGATGCTTCAGCTCTGCCCCTCTATGACAAAGCTTTTTTACATTTTGAGATGGATTTGATGCAGGAGTGGTACCTGCAAAAAAAACTTGGCCATACGCTCAGTCAAACGCAGCAAACAGTTCTCTCAGAAGCCCTCAACGCAATCAGCGAAATTGTCTTGTCTCAACCGCAAGATGTTTTTGTCCACCGTGATTACCACTCGCGCAACATCATGATTCAAAATGACGGAAACATCGGTGTCATAGATTATCAGGATGCGATGTGCGGAGCAATTACTTACGATTTAGTCTCGCTTCTTAAAGATTGTTATATTGCTTTTAAACGCGAAGAGGTAGAAGAACTTGTGCTTCTTTTTAGAGATAAAAAAGAGCTAAACCCAAGTGATGCAGACTTCATCAAATGGTTTGATTTTATGGGCTTGCAACGCCATATAAAAGTACTCGGTATCTTCTCAAGACTGCATCTGCGTGATGGCAAAGAAGGCTATCTCAAAGACATTCCGCTGACACTCAAATACACTTTAGAAGCAGCTCACAGATACGAAGAGACCAAAGAACTCGCAAAACTTTTAGAGGAGCTGACATCAAAGCAATGATTTTAGCCGCAGGACGCGGGGAGCGAATGCGACCGCTTACCGATGTCTTGCCAAAACCGCTTTTGGAAGTTCACGGCAAAGCACTCATAGTCTGGCATATAGAAAAACTCGTACAGAGTGGTTTTAGTGAGATTATCATCAACCTTGCACACTTGGGACATAAAATTCCTGAAGCTCTCGGCAACGGCTCAAAATGGGGCATTACAATCACTTACTCAGACGAGTCCGAATTTGGAGCGCTTGAGAGCGCCGGAGGCATACTAAACGCACTGACTCTTTTGGGTGAGGAGCCATTTTTAGTTGTAAACGGCGATGTTTTTTGTGACTATGAATTTAATTCGAACTTCGAGCTTAAAGACAAACTTGCACATCTCATTTTAGTGCCAAACCCTGAGCATAATTTAAAAGGAGACTTTGCCTTAGAGGATTCTTGTGTTTACAATGAAGGCAGACAAAAATATACTTTTTCAGGCATAGCCTACTATAATCCAAAAATATTTATGGGTTTACGAAAAGGCAAATCTGCCCTCGCACCACTGCTTCGTGAAAAAATAGCACAGAATTTGCTTAACGGAGAATTATACACAGGAGTGTGGCACGACATCGGCACTCCGCAAAGATTAGATGAGATAAACAATATTTGAAACGCTTTATGAGCAAAGCCCACAAAGCTGCGCTAGCCGCTGTGGCACTGAAGCTTGCCTCATTCGAGGCAGAAAAAATTGTATATAAACTTTATTAGGAAATTAAAAATGAACAAACTACTTTTAAGCCTGCTTCTGTGCGGCTCGCTCTACGCAGAATATACAAACTGTAAACTAGCAAATAAAGATTATGAAGAGATTTGTGAGAGTGTCGTCAAAGGCGGCGTTTCTTATGAATATGCAAATAAATTTCTCCTTTCTTACTTTAAAACCAAAAAATTTGATGAAGAGTCGTGGAGACTTTTTCAGCCTCAAGAGATACAGGCACATGCACAAAATGAAAAAAGAGCCAACAATAGTCTTGTAAAATATGTGAGCGTTATTGTAGAACATCTTCGTGACTATCAGGAAGTGTATGACTATACAGAAAAAACTTACGGCGTGAACCGTGAGATTATCGCTTCCATTCTTATGAAAGAGACGCGTCTTGGAAAAATTGAGCCAAAACATGATGCTTTTATTGTATTTAATACCCTTTTAACCCGTGTCACAGATGAAACTCCAAGAGAAAAATGGCTTAAAAAACTCTCTAAAACAAATATGATAGCCGTCATAGATTACTGTTACAAAAAAGAGCTCGCACCCGATGAGTGTAACCTCAAAAGCTCTTATGCCGGCGCTGTTGGAATTCCTCAGTTTATGCCAAACAACTTTGCGTATGCAAAGGGCTACAAAAGTGAAATCGGCGATTTAAGCGATATGTCTGACGCTATCGTCTCTGCGAGTTATTTTCTCTCTCAAAGAGCAGAGTGGAGTGAACTGATGGATTGGGAAAAGGTGGGGAATATGGATGTCATAGAAGAGGAGTGGTACGACTACGACTTTGCCAATGACAACGCCTCTTTTGTCTACGCCGAGAGTAAAAAAAGCGACAAAACCTACAACTGCTACTCTTGTGGAAGAAGTGAACTTGATTACACAAGAGCACATGTGCAAAAAATTATGCGCTACAACAACTCTTCAAACTACTCTGTAGGTGTTATGCGTTTAGCCTACGACGCCCACAAAGGGCTTGCTAAGATAGAGTTGCCTTAAGCGTGTGGCTCTCATTTGGTTTTAAGATTTTAAAATCATCAAAGGCGTTCGCGCTCTCAATACAAACAAACTCTTTATAAGCCTCAGGATTCATTCCGCTCATTCTTGCGCATTTGTCAATCCACGGGTTCCAGACAACCACACTTGAAGAGCCTTCATTTTTTATACTGATATTTCTTATGGTATCTTTTAAAACAATCTCCCCGTCCACTTCCTGATAAACGCAGTCGTACTCTTCGTTAAAACGAATTTCTTTGTTTTGCAGCTGCGTTTTTCCTGTCAAAGCATCAAGATAAGGCTTATTTTCAAGCCCCTCAATACTGATATTTTCAATATGAGAAATATTAAAATAAGAGTGCAAAGCAGAAGTAAGCGTAAAACTGTTCTGGTCTTTGTTTGTCGTTGTGAGTGAAATTTCAAGGGTGTCGCTTATGCGAATTTTAACTTTAAGTTCAAACTTGTAAGGCCAAAATGCAAAACTCTCCTTGCTCTCACACAAACGCAAGTTGACCTCACTGCTATTTTCATCTGTTTCAACACAATCCATAAGCTCAAACATAAAAGTTCTGGCAAAACCGTGCTGAGGCAGATTCGGATTATTCATCCCAAAAGACGGCCAGCAAATCGGCACACCGCCGCGAATTGCCTTGCCTATTTCAAAATCACTCTCCGCACTCAGCCACAAAATAGGCTCCTGCTCCTTGTGCGCATAATGAAAAACATGCGCACCTTGCAAGGCGATGTTTGCACAGCTTTTTTCATTTTTTACTTCTATATATTCAAAACCGTTCTCAAGTTTTTTACGCGTAATCATCTTATCTCCAAGAACTTTTTTTGTGCCAATTGAGGGCATACATAAGTATAAACGCGTAACAGACAATGCCATATAGGTAGCTCATTTGCATATTCCCGCTCAAGTGTGCAATTTTTCCAAAAATGAGCGGCAAGATTGCTCCGCCTGCTATAGCCATAATAAGCAACGCGCTTCCTTTAGCTGTATAACGTCCGAGACCTTCAAGTGCGAGCGGCCAGATAGTCGGCCAGACAAGCGCATTTGCAAACCCTAAAAACGCGACAAACGCGAGTGAGTCAGGAAGTGTGGCAATACCGCTCCAGCCCCATAAAAACGTACTAACAGCATGCGATGAAGTGGAACTAAACGCAATACCCAACAAAAAGAGTATGCCAAAAAGAGCCGAGCCGATAAGCGCTTTTTCCTGAGAAAGATACCTAGGAATAAACGCAACCCCGACAAGGTAACCAAGAACCATAAAAACCATTGTGTAAGAGGTCATTGCAGTTGCGTTTAATACCCCTAAGTTTTGGGCATAAAGACCAATGGTATCGCCCGCGATAACTTCAATTCCCACATAAAAAAAGAGCGCCAAAGCACCTAAAATAAGACGGGGAAAATGGAAGATTGACTCTTTATCGTATTCATCCTTCTTTTCAAACTCCAACTCCGGAAGCGAGGAAAACTTGACTAAAAGCACCAAGAAACTTAGTACTGCGGCCATGATAATGTAAGGAATTATCAAACGTCCTGAGAGCTCTTCTATCTGCAGTTGAGAGAGCGTTTGCGTGCTGAAATCTGCAATATCAGAGAGAATGAGCGCCGTAAAAAGCAGAGGCACTAAAACACCCGCACCTTTGTTGATAAGTCCCATAATACTGATACGCATCGCAGCACTCTCGATTGGCCCTATGAGCACGACATAAGGATTTGAAGCAGTCTGCAAGATGGTAAGCCCCGTGCCAAGTGTAAAAAGAGCGAGTAAAAAGAATAAAAAGTTTGCACTTAGAGCCGCAGGAATAAAAAGCAGACTTCCAACAACCATCACACCCAAACCAAGCGCCATCCCGTTTTTGTACCCCGTTCTCTCAAGCACATACGCCATAGGAAGCGCCATTACCGTATAAGCGATATAAAACGCGAAGCTTACAAACAGTGCTTCAAACTCGTTCAAATCACAGATAAGTTTGAGAAATGGAATAAGTGAGCCGTTAAGCCAAGTCACAAAACCAAAGATGAAAAACAGAAGACCGATGATACTCATGGCTAAAACATTAGAGCTGCGTTTCATTGAAGTGTCACTCATTTCAGACTCTCCAAATAACGCGCAACTCCGTCCTCATCATTTGTGTGAGGCAAAACTATGTGCGCTTTTTCTTTTACCCCTGCTTGTGCATTTGCCATGGCAACAGCAGTTCCTGCGAGTTCAAACATCCCTAGGTCGTTAAAATTATCTCCAAATACCGTGAGTTTTTTCAAATCAAAACCCATATATTCACTCACACTTTGTATGCCGTGAGACTTATCTGCGTTTTTATGTAAAAGCGTAAGGAAGTAACATCCTATGTAAGCCTCGGGAGCGAGAATATACTTCATCTCTTCGCCAAAAACTTCTTTAAGATGTTTCTCTAAATCTCGAAGCAGCTGCTCCTCTCCCATATAGACAATCTTAAAGTTCTTTTCCATGGCTTTGAGGTTTGTGCGCTCTTGAAGATTGTCCTCTTTTGTGTAACGCGCAAGCACTTTTTTCTGGTCTGCGTTTAGGATACTTGAGTGCAAAAAAGCCTCGTTGAGATTTTCATCGGCGAGTGCGAGAACAAAAGGATAAATCCCAAATCTTTCACCCTCGGCGATAACCGCATCGCTCAGCTCTTTTGAAAGAAGTTTGGTATCGATAATCTTCTTCTCTCGCGTCGCAATCAGCGCGCCATCGAGCAAAATCATCGGTGCGTTTATATGCACACCCGCCAAAAAACGCTCTGTTCTTCCATAGGTACGCGCCGTAGCGACACTCAAAATAGAGTCATTTGCTTTTGCATTCCAAATAGTTTTAGTATAATCGCTCAGCGACAAATCATTGCGTAAAAACGTATGGTCAAGGTCTGTTATGTAAATATTTTTCATAAACAAAGTATAGCTAAAGTCAAAGGGAATTGGATGAAAAAAGCAGTGGTAACGGGTGCGAGCAGCGGGATAGGAAGAGAGATTGCCTTACGATTGCTCTCACTTGGTTTCAGTGTCATAGGCATTAGCCGAAGAGTCGATGCCGGACTTTTTACAAATGAAAATTTCACAGCAATTCAGAGTGATTTATCCCACGAAAAAGAGACCCTCAGACTGTGTGAAATTCTAAAAATGGAACCCGTTCACATCCTCGTAAACGCAGCGGGCTTTGGAAGATTTGAGCCTCACGAAGAGCTTTCTGCCAGAACTATAACAGACATGACTTTTGTCAATCTCACGGCTCCCATGCTGCTCACAAACGCAATGCTTCGTTCACTTAAAGAGAGCGAAGGTTATCTCATAAACATCAATTCCATAGAAGCCCTTCGGGCAAGTAAGTTTGCGGGTGTTTACTCTGCAACAAAGGCAGGTCTAAGAGCTTTTTCTGATGCGCTTTTTGAAGAAACACGAAAAAGCGGCCTCAGCATCACCAACATCAACCCCGACATGACAGAGTCTGCCTTTTACGATACCCTGCGTTTTGAGACTTCCAGTAAAGAGGACGAAAAGCTCCTCGCATCGGATATTGCTGATGCAGTGGAGCACATACTAAAAATGCGAAAAGGCGCCGTTATCAGCGACTATACCATACGAAGTTTGAAGTTTGGGATTGCTAAAAAGAAGGTAAATGGCTAGACAAGAGAGGCTGCCCTGGGGTAAAAGCTATGACTTTATGTCCAGCTTATTAGATTTTTTTGCTTGAGTGGAGCTTAAAAAATCTATATTTTTTTTAATTTGTTTCATCGTTCTGGCTGTATCATCTTTGAGTTCGTGCATCAATTCTGAGGCTTCCGCTAAGAGATACCGGGCTTCTTGCACCTCTTCAAGAGTTGCAAAATTTGAAGGAGTGTCTAACAACTCCTTTATTTTGTCTGCATTTTTTTCTACAATGGCAATCTGTAGAGCTTTATTCCACATGTGTTTTTTCGCGCCATACTTCTAAAAGAGATTTAAAAACATTACTCACTTCATCAAGTTTAGCACTGTCATCGTTCATATTTGCCTGCATAAGCAACTTGATCTCATAATTGTATAAGCCGTCCAAATAAAGAGCAACATCTCCATGCTTTACGTCTAAAATAGATATTAATTCAACTATCACCGCAACGGCACGATTAATCCAATACGTTTTTTTCTCAATATTTTCATCTTTTATAGCTTTTTTCGCCTGAGCATTAAAACGCAAAACACCCTCGTACATCATCTCTATAAGTTTTTGTGGGGACTCGATTCCTATATTATTTTGTGCATAAATATTATGAGCTGTATTACCGTACATTTTAGTTCCTTTTTGATCCGCATTTTGCTTTTCCATGTCAAGTATATCGGCAAAGATTTGGATTCATTAACAACTAATATGGAAAATTTTCTAAGACTTCTTGCCTCATGCAGGCAAGCTTTCACGAGAAATCATTTAGTGATTTCCTGTATTGGACTTTAGTCCTTAAGTAACCCAAGCGGTTTTAGCGTAGTAAAATGGACGTGTTCATTTTGCGTTTGAACTTATAGTATACTTCGCTCAACAATATAAAAAATTTGACGATATATGGTATTAAGAAATTGATTTAAAAAGGATTTATTATGGCTGCTATTAGCTCACTTGGTGTAGGCTCCGGAGTCTTAACTGCTGATGTAATTGATCAACTCAAGGCTGCTGATGAAGCTGCTATAGTTAAGCCTATAGATTCAAAGATTACTCTCAATACCCAAAAACAAGAAGCTTATAACCTACTCTCTTCTTTAATGACGAGTTTTGGAGCAAGTGCTTCAGCGCTGAGTGATGGTGTCATTTTTGAGAATAAAACAGTAGACGTAAGCGGAGAAGCGGAAGTTTCTCTTGATTTGGGTGTCAATATAGATTCATTCACACTAGAAACACTCTCTTTAGCCACAAAAGATGTGACAAAATTCGGCTCATTTCTCAACAAAGATGCGACTCCTGTAGCTAGTGGTTCGGGTGTTTTGACCATTAACGGCAAAGAGATTAATTACACCGCTAGTATGAAACTTTTTGACTTGGCACAAGCCATTACGGATGCAGGAGGCGATAGTTTTTCAGCTTCAATCCTACAAACAGGGAGCTCTGCGTTTAGTCTTGTTGTCTCTTCAAAAGAGACGGGAGCGGATAATGCGCTTACCATTACCGATACAAGCGGTTTGCTCGATTCTGCGCTTTTAAATCCTTATGACGTAGACACAAACCCTAACGGCTATGAAAAAGTACAAACTGCCTCAGATGCTTCTTTTAAATACAACGGTATCAGTATGACGCGCTCAACAAACACCATAAGTGACGTCATCAACGGTCTCAATATGACGCTCAGAAAAGAGGGTGACATCTCTAATGTAAATATTAAACTTGACAAAAGTGCCATCACAGATGAAATGGATAATTTTGTAAGCGCTTACAATACACTTCTCTCAAACCTCAATGACATGACAACTGTCAATCAGGAAGCGGGAACAAAAGGTGTTTTCAATAGCGATAGCTTTATTAAATCTATTTCAAGGGAATTAAGCAAGGTTGTTTCGACTTTTCAAGATGGAAACTCCCTTATTAACTTTGGTATTGACATAGACAGGTACGGTGTTATGAGCTTTAGCAAGGCAACTCTCGAGAGTAAGCTTGATGCGGATGAAGCCGGTGTGAAACTCTTCTTCTCAGGCGGTTACGATGATAACGCAGAACCTATCAGCGGAATTTTTGACACAATTAATGAAAAGGTAGACAGCTATACCGGTTATAAAAATCTTTTTAGCAGTTATGAAGACAGCTTAAAAACAGAGGGTACAAATCTCGGTAAAAGCAAACTCTCCGCAGAAGAATCCCTGCGTATTCGTTATGAGACGATGGCAAATAGATTTGCTGCATATGATTCAATTATCAATCAAATCAACTCGAGTTTTTCTTCTCTTCAAATGATTATTGACTCTAATTCAAGTAATTAAAAATGATTATTAATGTTTAACGATAAAAATATCCTCATCACGGGTGGGACGGGCAGTTTTGGAAAGCAGTTTACTAAAACACTTTTAGAGCTGTATAAACCAAATAAGATTATTATTTACTCTCGCGACGAGCTCAAACAGTATGAGATGGCTCAAAGCTACTCACAAAGCTGTATGCGTTACTTTATAGGTGATGTAAGAGATTTACCTCGTTTACAAAAGGCGATGAAAGATGTTGATTATGTCGTTCATGCGGCAGCGCTTAAACATGTCCCTATTGCAGAATACAACCCTATGGAGTGTATTAAAACAAATATTATGGGTGCTCAAAACGTTATTGATGCCTGCATTGACAACAACGTTAAAAAAGTCATTGCCCTCTCAACGGACAAAGCAGCAAGTCCTATCAATCTTTACGGTGCTTCAAAACTGGCTTCAGACAAACTTTTTGTCGCGGCCAACAACATCATAGGAAAAGCTTCTACCCGCTTTAGCGTTGTCAGATATGGAAATGTTTTAGGTTCCCGCGGCTCGGTCCTGCCTTACTTTGAAAAACTTATAGCCAACGGTGAGACCTCATTACCTATTACGGATGAGCGAATGACCCGCTTTTGGATCACTCTGCAAGAGGGTGTTGACTTTGTTCTTCGCAGTTTTGAACGCATGCATGGAGGAGAGACTTTTGTTCCTAAAATTCCTTCTATGAAAATGACGGATATTGCCACAACTATTGCACCAAATCTCTCCCAGCATGTCATAGGCATACGCCCCGGAGAAAAGCTTCATGAAGTAATGTGTCCGCAAAACGATGCACACCTTACTTTGGAATTTAGCGACCATTATATTATTCAACCCACAATTCAGTTCGCCCAAAAAGTAGATTTTATAAAAAATGCTCTGGGTGAAACAGGACACGCTGTTCCTTATGAGTTTGAATACTCTTCAGACAAAAATACCCACTGGCTCAGCCATGAGGAACTTTTGGCAAAAATACAAATGATTAAAACGCAAGAGCAATGATTCCCTACTCCCGCCAGAGCATAAACGCAGAAGATATAGATGAAGTACTAAGAGTTCTGCAAAGCTCTCATCTCACTCAGGGTAAAGAGGTAGAACTCTTTGAAGATGCTATCTGCGACTACATAGGCTGCTCTTACGCCGTTACTTTCAACTCCGCCACTTCAGCTCTTTTAGCCGCTTACAGTGTTACTGAAATTAGCGAAGGGGATGAAATAATCACTTCTCCAATCAGTTTCGTAGCAACTTCAAATATGTTCGTAAACCTTGGAGCAAAACCTCTCTGGTGCGATGTAAAACTCGACGGTAACATTGATGAAACTCGCATTGAAAAACTCATAACTCCAAAAACTAAAGCCATTGTCCCCATAGATTTTGCAGGTAAACCGGTCAATATAAACGCCATAAACGCAGTAGCAACAAAACACAATCTTCTTGTCATTCAGGACTCCTCACACGCCTTTGGAAGTACTATAAACGACAAAAAAATCGGTACTTTTGCAGACATGACCATTTTTAGCTTTCATGCCATTAAGCCCATTACAACAGGTGAAGGCGGCTGTGTTGTTACAGACAATGAAGAGTTTGCAAAAAAACTCAAACTTTTTCGCTCGCACGGTATGGTAAAAAAAGAACTTTGGAACTCGGACATGATCTCTTTGGGACACAATTTCAGACTCACAGAGTTTGCCGCAGCACTTGGCAGAAGCCAGCTTGGGCGTATTGATGATTTCATCGACAAACGCAATGCTATCGCCCGCTATTATGATGAACGTTTTGCAGGGCACAAACTCTTCAGCACAATTACACTAGAAGAGAATTCTCGCTCATCAAGACATCTTTACCCTATTTTGCTCCATCCTTTTCTGCACTGCAACAAAGAAGAGATATTTAAAGAGCTTCAGGCAAAAGGCTTGGGTGTTCAGGTGCATTACAAACCCATCTACCAAAACTCTTTCTATAAAGAAAAGTTTGGTGAGCTGCGTTTAGAGGTGAGTGAAGATTTTTACCGCTGTGAGCTCTCTCTTCCCTGCCATCAGGAGATGAGTTTAGAAGATGCGCAATTTGTGGCGGAGACTTTTTTGGAAGTGCTTGAAAACTACAAACATCGCGGGTGCAGTTTCTAATGGCAAAAAAAACAGTCGCCATCATCCCTGCCCGCGGAGGAAGCAAACGCATACCAAAAAAGAATATCAAGCTTTTTCATGGCAAACCGCTCATCGCCTATTCTATTGAAGCCGCACTCACAAGCGGACTTTTTGATGAAGTGATAGTAAGCACAGACGATGAAGAAATCGCACAAGTTGCCCGTCAATACGGTGCTTCTACACCCTTTGTGCGTCCAAAAGAGCTCAGTGATGATTTTACCGGGACAGGTGCGGTAGTCGCTCATGCACTCAAATATCTTCAAGAAAACGGCTACGAAATAGATTTCCTCTGCACCATTTACGCAACGGCTCCTTTTTTAGAGGAAAAGTACCTGCGTTTAGGCCTAGAAAAACTCAAAGACTCTTCTGCCAAATACGCCTTTTCCTGCACTTCCATGCCTTTTCCAATCCAGAGAACTTTTAAAATTACCGCGAACGAACGCTGTGAAATGTTTGAGAAAGAAAATTTCAGCAAAAGAAGCCAGGATTTAGAGCCGGCCTATCAGGATGCGGGACAGTTTTACTGGAACAATCTTCGTCTGCAATCAGATGATATTATGTTCGCAAACGCGAGCATTCCCATTGTTTTGCCTAGACATCTGGTTCAAGACATTGACGATGAAGAGGATTGGATTCGTGCTGAATTGATGTATGAGGTTTTACAAAAAATATGAATATTCTAATACGTGCAGACTCTTCAAATACCATTGGCATTGGGCATATTATGCGTGACCTTGTCCTCGCAAAACAATTTCCAGAGGACTGCGTTTGCTTTGCTTCAAGAGATTTGAGCGGAAATATTATTGGAAAAATTCCCTATAAAACGCATCTTTTAGAGACGAATTCCCTTGAAGAACTCTCCTTGCTTATTTTACAAGAGCAAATAGAGATGCTTATCATCGACCATTACGAGATTGACTATAAGTTTGAAAAAGAGCTCAAACGCAAGCATCCAGATTTAAAACTGATGGTTTTAGACGACACTTACAAAAAACACAGCTGCGATATTTTACTCAATCACAATATCTACGCCCACAAAAAAGAGTACAAAAATCTCGTTCCAAAAGCCTGTGAAATCCGATGCGGAGAAAAATACACGCTCTTGCGTGAGGAATTTTCTCAAGAAAAACGCTTTAAAATTTTAATCGCAATGGGTGGTGCAGATACACAAAAATTAAACATTAAAATTCTCAAAGCCCTTCACAAATATGAAAATATTGACATAACACTTATCACTACCAGAGCAAACGCAAACCTTGCAACACTTCAAAAATATGTACAGGACAGACTAAATATCTCTCTTGTTTTTGAGACAAACGAGCTTGCAACTTTAGCAAGAGAGTCCTCTTTTGCCATCATAACCCCAAGCGTTTTAGCCAATGAGTTTTTTGCCATTAAAGTTCCTTTTATAGCCATTCAAACTGCTCCAAACCAAGAGTATATGTACAGGTTTTTAAAGAAAAAACATTATAAAGTTCTCAAAAAATTTAATGCTAAAGAGTTGGCCGCTCTTGTTAAAGAGTACATGTGATGAGCAAAAATATTCTCATTACAAGCATTGCTTCAAAAACTTCGCTTATCCAACGGGTACAAGCAGCAAAAGAAAAGTTTGATGCTGGTATGCAGATTATTGGTGCAGACGCCGATGCGCATGCCCTCGGAGCTTATTTTACAGACTTTTTTTGGCATATGCCACGACTTCAAAACCTCACAATTGAAGCTTGCATTGACTATTGTCTGCAAAAAAATATAGGCTATATTATCCCCACCCGTGACGAAGATGTCTTCTTCTTTTCAAAGTATAAAACGCAGCTTCTCGAAAAAAATATTCATCTCTTTAGCGCTGAACATAAAGCTGTTGCGTTTTGCTTTGACAAACTCAAGTTTTACGAAGAGGGTGAAAGAGAGTGGACGATTTTTACTTCTGAAAATATTGATGCGATACAAACGCAGCATTTTGTAGTCAAAGAACGCTATGGTTCAGGGGCAGATAAAATAGCCATAAATGTCGACAAAACGCAGGCTAAAGAGTGGGCAAAATCTCTTGTAGAACCCATCTTTCAACCCTATATTCAAGGTAAAGAATACAGCATAGATGCCTATGTTGATGCATCAAACAGATGCAAAGCCGCCATTGTTCGCTCAAGAGATGTAGTCATTGGCGGAGAATCCAAAGTGACAACCATTGTCAAAGATGAGATTCTGCAAAAAAAAGTAGAAGCTTTTGTAGAAAAATACAAGATACAAGGACATAGCGTCACTCAGGTTATAAAACAAGAGGACAGCTATTTTCTTATAGAGTGTAATGCCCGTTTTGGCGGAGCTTCAAGCCTTAGTTATGAAGCGGGACTGGAGAGTTTCTACTGGTTTTTCCAAGAATCCAACAATCAGGCAATAGACGTCAAGCTCTCAAACAAACGCCTCACTCAGGTACGTTCTCAGCAGGACAGCTATTTTGAGAGTTAAGACAATTGTATTTGATTTGGATGATACGCTGTACAGTGAGATAGATTATGTACATAGCGGATTTCGGGCAGTCAGTGATTTCTTTGCTCTTAATCACAAGCTTGAGGGTGAACTTTTATATGCAAAAATGCTCCAAGAGCTTGAGCTTCATGGACGGGGCAGCGTTTTTAACAACACGTTCGAACACTTTGGAATTCATACAAAAAACGCAGTCAAAAAGGCCATCTCACTCTATAGGCTTCACGCGCCAAATGTTGCTCTTCCAAAAGAGTCTATAGAAATTCTGGACTACTTTAAAAAACAAAATATTCCGCTTTACCTTGTGACTGACGGAAACAAAATTGTCCAGGCCAATAAAATCAAAGCTTTGGGGCTTGAAAAATTTATCAGCAAAAGCTTTATCACCCACAGATATGGTAAAATACACGCCAAACCGTCAAGCTATTGTTTTCTTAAAATTGCAAAACTTGAAAATACTGCGTTTAGTGAAATCGTCTATATTGCCGATAATATCAACAAAGATTTTGTGGGTATTAAACAACTTGGTTTTCAAACTGTTCGTATATGCCAAGGGATGTTTCAAGACGCTCAAAAACCGCAAGAATTTCATGCGCACGCAGAGATACAAAGTCTCTTGGAATTAAAAAATTTATTGAAAGTGAAGTAGTATGAGAATTGGTAATTTTGACTTTGGACAAGACGGCACCTTTATTATTGCCGAACTCTCAGCCAACCATAACGGAAGTCTTCAAAACGCAATAGAGACAATAAGAGCGGCAAAAAAAGCGGGTGCAGACGCCATCAAACTTCAAACATACCGCGCTGACACCATAACGCTAAATTCCAAGAATGAAGAGTTTATCATTAAAGGTACAGAGCTTTGGGATGACAAGAACCTTTATGAACTTTACGAGGAAGCTTACACGCCGTGGGAGTGGCATGAGGAACTTTTTCGTGTAGCAAAAGAGGAAGGCATTCTATGTTTCTCAAGCCCTTTTGACAAAACTGCTGTCGATTTACTGGAAACTTTTAACCCTCCGGCTTACAAGATTGCCTCCTTTGAAATCACCGATTATGCCCTTATTCGCTTCGCGGCGAGTAAAGGCAAACCGATGATAATCTCCACCGGCGTGGCAACCATAGACGAGATACAAAACGCAGTCGATATCTGCAGGTCTGAGGGAAACAACGACATTATTTTGCTTCAATGCACCTCAGCCTACCCTGCACCGCTTGAAGATGCAAATCTCAAAATGATTGCTAATTTGTCTGAAACTTTTGGCGTAATAAGCGGATTTTCCGACCATACACTGGGAGTAATCGCACCCGTTGTTGCAGTGAGCTTAGGTGCACGCGTAATAGAAAAACACTTCATTCTAGACAAATCCATCCCAAGTGCCGACCAAGCTTTTTCTCTTGATACGGCAGAGTTTTCACAGATGGTTCAGGCAGTACGTGACACAGAAAAAATGTTAGGTAGAGTGGATTACACCATGAGTGAAAAAAAACTCCATAACCGCCGTTTTTGCAGAAGTCTTTATGTAAGCAAGCCAATAAAAAAAGGGGAGATTTTTACTGAAGAAAATGTAAAAAGCGTGCGTCCGAGTAATGGTTTGCATCCTAAATACCTCAATGACATTTTGGGTAAAAAAGCTGCTCGCGATTTAGAGTTTGCCTCGCCGCTGCGCATGAACGATATAAAAATATAATATTAAATTAAGCAAAATAAAACTAGAATTGCTTAACAGAGTAAACAAAAGAAGCATTATGATTGATAACCTAAGAAACAATTTTCTTTCTATCCTTACATTAACAACAGCTACCTATAAGCGTTCCATGCACACTACGCTGGATATGAATGATAAACTTATCGGGATTATCGGTCCTCGCGGATGTGGAAAGACCACTTTTTTACTGCAGTATCTTAAAGAACATCCCTTAGCGTTTGAAAAAAAACTCTATTTTAGTGCCGACCATGTCGAAGTTGCAGAACATTCTCTTTACGCTATTGCGAAAGAGTTTGCCAAACAAGGAGGCAAACTTTTAGTGATTGATGAAATTCATAAATATGAAAGTTTTGAAAAAGAGCTCAAATCTATCTATGACAGTTTTGATTTACAGGTCATTTTTTCGGGTTCCTCTGCTCTAAGACTCTCTCATAGCAAAGCCGATTTAAGCAGAAGAGCGGTTTTGTACACGGTAAATGGAATGAGTTTTAGAGAATTTTGCGAACTCGAAACGGGAAAAAAATTAGCATTTTACTCACTTCAAGAACTTTTGAACAATCATGTAAACATAGCATTTTCCTTAACTCAAGAGATAAAGCCCTATGAATTTTGGCAAAAATATCTTGAGTACGGATATTACCCTTTTTATAAAGAGAACCTCAAAACCTATTCGCACAAGCTTGCCGAAATAATTAACTTAGTGATAGAAACAGATTTGCCTTATGTTTTCAACATTGAACCAAAAAATATTTTCAAACTCAAAAAGCTTGTTTCAATACTTTGCAGCGCGAAGCCCTATGAACTTAACATCTCAAAACTCGCAACAAAAATAGAGATAAATCGTAACACGCTCTATAGTTATTTGCACTATCTGGAAGCTGGTTCTATCATAAAAACAGTCAAGTCAAAAGCCAAAGGAGACGGAATTTTAACAAAACCCGAAAAACTCTATTTACACAATACAAATCTGAGTTTTTCTTATTGTGAGGGCAGAGAGATAGGAAGCTTACGAGAGCAATTTTTTGCCAATCAAGTAGGCTTTGAACATACACTGCACTATCCTGCCAAAGGTGATTTTATCGTTGATGATACCTATACTTTTGAGATAGGCGGAAGTTCAAAAACCTTCGAGCAAATAAAAGATATTCCAAATTCTTACCTCGCCATAGATGGACTGGAAATCGGCAGTACAAATAAGATTCCTCTTTGGATGTTTGGGTTTTTATACTAAATGAAAGAGCAAATAATGAAGAAAAAAAGAGTCATCACCTATGGAACTTTTGATATGTTTCATATTGGACATCTTAATCTTTTAAACCGGCTCTCTGAGCTTGGTGATGAACTCATAGTCGCTGTTTCTACTGATGCTTTTAACGCTGCAAAAGGGAAAAAAACATTGATTCCCTATGAGCAAAGGGTAGAAATCGTGCGCAATATCAAGTGTGTAAACGCAGTGATTGCCGAAGAAAATTGGGAACAAAAAATAGAAGATATTCTCAAGCACGACATTAATATTTTTGCTATGGGAAGTGACTGGGAAGGGAAATTTGACTTTCTAAAATCTCACTGTGAAGTACTCTACTTACCACGCACAGAAGATGTCTCAACAACGGAACTCAAAATTGCGCTCAATGATTTTTTAAAAGAACACGGAGCCGGTTTTGGAGTTTAAGGGCAAAAAAATCTATATCGCTCCTCACACTCCAAAAACGACGATGTTTGCCACAGAACTGCAAGAGCAATATGATTTTACCTTTCTCGGATTTGTTGATAATTTTCAAGAAGGCCAGAGAATTGTAAAACCCTCTCAAATAACTGAGGAATATGACTTCATTCTTATCCTTTCACAAAACCACGGCAACGCTATTTACGAAGATTTCAGTAAAAAACTTCCGCAAAACAAGCTTGTTAAGGTAGAGATATTAGCTGGTGCGTACAATTTTTTAACCGCGCAAGAGATTAAAAATTCCCTTGTGCAAGAGCGAAGTAAAAAACGCAAACAAAGTTTTTTAAAAATTGCCGCCACACTTTTAGATTTGATTGGCTTTAAACGCAACAAAATAGTTTTTATCTCCAAAAGCTCCATCACCACTAACAACAAAGCACTTTTTACACACTGTTTCAAAGAAGGCTTAGATGTTTGTATGCTCACCGACAATATAGAGCAATACAAAGAACTTAAAACTCTTGATATGCCGGTAGCGCATCTTCAAAGCACTCAAGCTTATTGGCTTATGGCACAAGCTAAGTTTACCGTGCAAGACCAAGCCAATCTCACACAAGAGATTAACCTGCTCAGTCCAAAGCAAAAGAGCTTACAAATGTGGCACGGCATACCGCTTAAACGCCTCAACAAACTCACCACTGTTTCGTATGACTATCTCATCTCAACAAGTGATTTTGTAAACGAGACAACTCTCTCACATGTCATACAAGCAAAAGAATACAAAAATTTCGGCTACCCAAGAAATGATATTTTCATGAAAGAGACACATGATAAATATGACCTGCTTTTTTGTGATGAAACAATCTATACCTTTGCAAAGAAAAACTTTGGCAGTGAGCATAAAATCGCTCTCTACATGCCAACGCACAGAGAGTCAAGTAAGGCTGCAAAAATTCCTCTGGATTTTGAAGAACTAAACGCAGAACTACAAAAGAACAACACAACACTCATCCTCAAGCTACATCACTTTGTACAAGAGCTTTATAAACAAGAAGCAAGTTACTCCAATATCCTTTTTCACTCCACGCAAGGCGATGTTTACCCTCTGCTAAAATATACCGATATTCTCATCACCGACTACTCTTCGGTCTATTTTGACTTTTTGCTTTTAAACCGCCCCATCATCTTTTTTGATTATGACAAAGAGGAATACGAAGCAAATATGCAGGGGTTTTTGTATGATTATGAGACGTTTACTCCCGGCTACCATGCAATGAACCAAGAAGAGTTGCATCAAGCACTTCAAGAGATTATAATAATAGGTGCAGATAGTTTTGACGTACAAAGAGAGAAACTGAAGTCAAAACTTTTTTTTTATGCCGATGCCGATGCTTCACAAAAAATCAGCACACGTGTACTACAATCAATAATTAAGAGGTAGAGAATGAAAAGTTTTTCGATATATGGAAACTGCCAAGCAAAAGCTCTCATGCAGACTCTACTTAAAAATGAAGTCTTTGCCAACACATACAATTATAAAGATTTAAAACCTATTCAAACTATTCTTGAAGAAGAAGTTCATTTAGCAGAAGCTATTTTTAAAGAAGCAGACTTACTTTTGCACCAAATAGTCTCAAATTCTTATCATATTCCTTCGTTACGTACTGCTTCATTAAAAGCTTACCGAAAAATAAACTCTCTATCGATAGCTTTTCCTTACACATATTTTAATGCTTATTTTCCTGAACTAGATACTTATCATGGAACAAAATCAATTTTATCTTTAGTACACGACTACAATATTATGTTGGGATATGTAAAAGGGTTATCGCAACAACAAATTAGCGATTTAATTCAAGATCAAAACTTTTATTCTCAGCCTATAACTTTAACGATAAGAAACGAGTCTATTGATAGTTTGTCGTGGCGTGAAAATCTTTTAGAAACAAAAATTAGCAATTATATCCTTCACAACTATACAAAAATTAAACTTTTTAATATTTTCAATCATCCAAAAGGAATTATATTTGACCATATTGCCAATCAAGTTTTTACTCTTCTTAAAATGCCAACTATAGAAGAATCCCTTTTAAGCGAGACATATCTAGACAGTAAATCTATTATTGCTCCTATATATCCCAGCACACATAAAAATTTAAATTTACAATTTAAAGAAGAGTTTACAACCTATTTAACCATGAATGGATATTTACAACAAGACGAAGTCATTTTTGAGTTTTTTAAAACTTATTCACAATTTAACAAAGATGCAATGCTACAAGAAATTAAAATAAAAAAGCCATTTATTATTGATTTATTTAAAGAACTAGATGTGTAAGTTCGTATAAGTGTTTCACGCAATGAAAGTAAAATTAATACGATGAACTTGTTTATCTGCATAAAATAATAAAAAATATATTTGATACGTGTCTTGAATTAAACAAACTTCTATCTCTTGTGTACGATGCATTTTCAAGTAGTTTTTTATTAATTTATTTAAATTTTGATTCGAACTACAAAAAGAGAAATTATATTTATTCTCTACACAAAGCCTGTACAATGCATCTATGTTGTAAAAAAGTTTTGTAATATTATTTGCAAATTTCAAAGCATCACAAGGTAAGAAATCACCAATCAAGATTGCATTACCATTATCTATCTTTTCATTCTGCAAAGCTTGGATTATTGACTTTTCTCTACCCAAAGCAGCTATAACTATCATCTCTGAATTTTTAATTTTCTTAATAGAACAAAACTTCTCAATCTTTTGATATCTACTGCTCAAAGAGATATAGTTTCTATCAACAATTTTAACAATATTACTCTCTAAATTACTATAAATAAAATACCCAACTTCTCCAAAACCATAAAGTACTAAATTATTTTCCCTCTGAAGCATCTGTAATACGGCTGCAAAAGCCTCCATATTAGCAAAAAACTCATGACTTTTTTGTTCTATGTCGTATTGATTTGCACTCTCTTCTCTTTGTAAAAATCGTTCAATTAAACGAACATTATATGGTGTGTACCGCTGTAGAACTTCTTTATATGAAAATGTTGTAGGGTTATATTCAGTATGCGATTTTATTAAAATCTTTTTTTTGATAAAAGGAGCTTTAAAATCTTTGATTATCAGATCCCAGAAAAGGTTGAAACTTCGTTTGTGTTCTAAATTTTCTGCACCATTTTTAGAATCTAACAAATTTATTTTTTGTAAAATTGTTTGAAGCGGAATATATGCCGAGCACTTGAATCCATATTTTACAAAGTAAGGAACAAAGCCCATCTCATATTTTTGTATGATTTCACTTTTATCACTGAGTATTTGACATTCATTCCAAAAATTTTCATATACTTGACTTTTTAATAGTCTCTGATGTACAACCCAAAAAAAACTCTCTAAATGATAAGTTTGTTTAAAACTGTCTGTCAATCCCCAACAGTCTAATTTTTTAGCTTTCATAGTGTCAAACATTTTTTTGGGATTTACTAACGGGAAAAAAATACTATCATTAATATGCAAAATCATTTCATAATTTTTATAATCTTCTACAAAACTGAGCCCTGTTTTCCAAGATATAAAATCATAGCCTTTATTCTGTCTGACAATACTCATTAAGAGATACTTATCTATTTTATGAAGTTGCTGCGTTGTTATTTTATGCGATGTGCTTACAAAAATAATGTCAAAACCAAGTTGATACAATGATTTAAGCATAGCAACAACATAAGCTTCTATTGTTTGCTTTGAATCAAAATGAGAAAATATACATAATTTTCTAAATCTTTTTTCTCTTAAAGAATTTACTTTAACAATAGCTCTATGTTCATTATTATTTAG
>Ga0180732_1000214_pt1 | contig 55303 bp, 51 predicted proteins | sample KR11_01MetaG_FD_148674 | JGI IMG/M metagenome (GOLD analysis project Ga0180732, IMG submission 148674) | Groundwater microbial communities from the Olkiluoto Island deep subsurface site, Finland - KR11_0.1 MetaG | ecosystem: Environmental > Aquatic > Deep subsurface > Groundwater | place... | reverse complement strand
CAACTGAACAGCATTGCGCTTAAAGTCAGAATCATATTTTCTACGTTGTTGAACACTCATAAATTTCCTCCTGTCATTGTTTCTATCAATGACTTAACTGAGTGTCCACTCTTTCATAGCATGATCATCCTGAATCAAATAAACAAGGTGTCAGATTAGCTGGGATCTTTCTCCCAAATTATGCCAGATCAAGTCTGAATAACTACTGATTATTTTATTAAGCTATTTTAAAGCTATTTTTTCAATCTCTTTTTTCTGTCGCTCTATGCTTTGCACCAAATGGAACTGGACCAGGGCCTTGTGCAGATTTTCCTCCTCATGCAGTACCTTGAAATAGCAGTTGCCTGCCAGATAATCGATAAAAAACCTGAGACCGAGTTCGAAGGCGATCAGACGAACCGCCTGAAACATCAGCTGCCGGTCATAGGCGGAGAGGAGCGTTCCGGCCCCGGAAAAGTAGCCCGCAAGCACCTCCCGGCACATATCCATATCAAACAAAACCTGGGAAAGATCTGCTGCCACCTCCCCTGAGACATTACAACAGGAACGGAGACAGTCACCGATATCGTAGTGAATGAGTCCCGGTCCCACGGTATCAAGATCGATAAGGCTTACCGCCAGATCGCTTGCCACATCAAAGAGGACATTGCCCGCCTTGGGATCACCGTGGATCGTCTGCACCTTGACTCTGCCCTCATACCGGGCCCGCTCCAGTAAATCTGCACCAGAACGCCTGGCAGTAATAAAGTCGAAACAAAAGCGAAGCGAAGACTCTCGTCCTGTCTTGTGGCCGCTCTTCATGGCAGCGCCACTCCACACCCGATCAAAATGATCAAGATAGCAAGGCAGAATATGAAAGCCGGGCAGGGTCTCATGGAGGTCTTGGGCCGGAAGGTCGGCCAGCAGATGATGGAAATGACCAAGGGCCCAGCCAACCTGCCTGGCCTGGGCTGATGCTGTTATGGTCTGATGAGTTATCGTCCTGTCAATATGACTGACTGCCCGCCACACCTCGCCTTGGTGGTCGGTATAAAACGGCGCCCCCGTAGTGGTGGGCAGAAGGAGACAATGCTCCCAGCGCTGATCACAGCTGTTAACCTTAGCTTGAAAATGCTGGGAGAGTGTGGCCAGATTGGCCATGACCAGATGCGGCCGAGGAAAGACCTGAAGGTTCAGACGCTGCAGGACAAAAGAGAGCTCACCTGTCCGCACCAGCCAGGTGTCGTTGATATTGCCGACGCCTAAAACCGTAACGACAGGCTCGACCGCGGCCAGAGAGGATGTATCACAAAATTGAGCTATTATTTCCTGCATCGATCCGTCAAATCTTTGAACTGGGGTTGCAGGCAGAGCCCTTCAATTGAAAGATCAGCTTCAGTCCCTTGCGCACTGTGGGCGAAAAGATCTTGGGTGAGAGATAGGAACCTGCCACCCGTTTATTGATCTCGCTCAGCGTTGGATAGGGATGGATGGCCCCGGCAAGGGAGGAAAGCTTCATGCCGCTGTTAAGGATCGCCACCCATTCAGCCAGAAGCTCTCCAGCCGACGGCCCAAGGATCTGTACCCCCAGGGGTTTTTCCTTTTCATCAAGAAGCATCTTTAATTTGCCAAGCCCCTCGCCCTGGGCCAGGGCCCGGTCATTGGCAGAAAATTCCTCGGTCCAGACGGTATACGAAATCCCGGCCTCTTTGGCCCTTTTCTCATTCATACCGATGGAGGCCAGTTCCGGGTCGCAGTAGGTACACCAAGGCATCCAGCGACTATTGACCTTGCGAGGCAGACGGAAGATGGCGTTGGTAACCACGATTCCCCCTTCATGACCGGCGGCATGGGTAAACTGGAAGTTCCCGTTCACATCCCCCGGGGCATAGATATGGCTGTGACTGGTACGCATCCGCTCATCCACTGTAATCCCCCTAGCGCTATGGGCAACACCAATCTCCGTCAACCCCAGGCCGTCGATATTGGGTCTGCGTCCCTGGGCCACCAGCACGGTCTCGGCCTGGATCGTCTTTTCACCCGCCTGGGTGGCCAGCACAAGTTCCTGCTTGTTTCCCACAGTCCTGGCTCCGATAACGGTGGTATTGAGCATGAAGCGAACCCCTTCTGACTCCATGACCTCCATCACCCCATCGGCCAGATCTTTATCCTCCTTGCTCAGGATCTGACCGGAACGCTGAATCACCGTCACCCTTGAACCAAGACGGCAGAAGGACTGAGCCATCTCTATGGCAATGGGGCCAGCCCCAAGGACCACAAGGGAGGCAGGCAGTCGGTCGAGCGTGAAGATCTCTTTATTGGTAATATAGGGAATATTCTGCAGGGCAGCACCGTGGGGAAGGGCCGAAGAGGAACCTGTGGCTATGACCCACGATCTGGCTGAAATCCGTTTGGAGCCCAGCTCGATCTGATGTTCATCAACAAAACGGGGGGCACCGAACCTGACCTCCACACCCAGGCGACAGAAGCGTTCCACGGAATCATGTTCCTGGATGACCGCAATCACCGACCTGATCCGCTCTGCTATTCTGGAAAAATCGACCTCTTTCATGTCCACTTCCGGCAGGCCGAAACGCGAGCAGCTTTTCAGGCTATGATAGAGCCTGGCAGAGTGGATCAGGGTCTTGGACGGCACGCAGCCAAAATGGAGGCAATCGCCGCCAAGTGAAGGCTCCTTTTCAATAAGCAGGGTCCTGGCCCCCAACTGGGAGGCCCCGGAAGCCACGGTCAGGCCTGCTGCCCCGCCGCCAATCACACCCAGATCGTAATCATACGTTGCCATGGGTTCTCATCCTTGTAAAATTGAGGTATGCAAACAAAAGACTGAAAGAACAACAAAACCAGCCCTTGATAAGTCACTCTTTCCTTTTAATCCGACCCACGATCTTCTTAACCGTAATCGGAAACAGCCCCAACAGGACAAAGGAAAAGATCAGGCTCGGCGACAGGATCCCGGCCAGTGTTTCCAGTTTACCCAGCTCTTTGCCGGCGTTCACATAGACAAGCGTTCCTGGCAACATACCAAGCTGCGAGACCCAGTAATAGGTGGAAAGCTTGATCCTGGTCAGGCCCATGGCCAGATTAATGACAAAGAAAGGAAAAACCGGGATCAGCCGCAGGGTAAAGAGATAAAAACCGCCTTCCTGCTCAATACCCTCATTAATCCGCTCTAGTTTTTCGCCAAACCGTGCCTGAACCCAGTCACGAAGCAGGAACCTGGAGACCATACAGGCCAGGGTTGCCCCTATGGTCGAGGCAAAAGAGATGACTATGGTCCCCGTGACCAGACCAAAGAGGGCACCCCCGGCCAGGGTCAGGATCACCGCCCCGGGCAGAGACAAGGCGGTGGCCAGGATATAGATCAGCATATAGCCAGCAATGACCAGACCGGTCCGCTCGGCATAGAGCAGGGAAAACTGTTCTCGTGATTCCTTAAGATAAGAAAGGGTCAGATACTGATCAAGATGCAGAATCTTAAACAACAGAATCAGCAGTAAGATAGCAACAACAATGATAATCTTGTTGATAGTGGCTTGTTTCATGGGGCCTGAACAAATTGATATAAACGGAATTTGAGGATTTACATGCTCGCAGATCGCCCTTCACGCCTGAAACTGCCCAATACTGCCTTGGTCCAAGGCTTTAGGATAAAGATCGCCTCCTGACAAGCAGTATATCATCTTCGTTTTGGAAAGATAGAGGAATAAAGATAAAAGGGGGGAGTGGCTTTCTGGAATGAAAGCCACTCGCTCGGAAGGTGCTGCAGGGTCAGACAGGTCTGCCGCTCATTATAAATTTTTTGACAAGGCGCTTGACCTGTTGCAGGGTCGCTGTTGTCGAGGCCGCCTGGCTATAGGGTGTTCGTAAAAGTTCCGCTTCGTCGAGCCGTTGTTTGATAATAATGGCGTAACGGTCAGCTAACTCATGGTGACGTTTTAATACATCCTGAATACAATCCAAATCAACCCTTATCAAGGTGACATCGGTCTGGGCCGTATAGTTAAAGAGAGCTGGCTGATCGGTAAACATGGAGAGAAGGCCGAAATATTGGCCCGCCGCAAATTCACCTGTTTTTACCAGCTCTCCATTCGGCAATTCTATCTGGGAGTCAACGATACCACTGGCCACAATATCGAGGGCGTCACGACCATCTCCTTCCAGCAAAATGGTACTGCCCACATCATAGTGAACCTGCTGACTGGCCATGGCAAGCTGTTCGATCTCCTCTTCTTCCAGACTGTAAAAAAGCTCCAGACTCCTGAGGGCAAGCTGAATCGTTGGCGGCTCAGCTATGGGTATCTTCGCTTTCCGACCGCGCCATTCATGAATCTCAGCAGCAGGTGTCACTCCGGCCCGTTGGAGAACATAATGAATTTCCCGGTAGAGTTCCTCTCGTCCCCGGAACATGGCAGGATAATTGGCAAACGAGACCCACAGCATATAGGTATAGGGCAAGGTTGAGGCATTTGTCAGGCGGATAATCGGCGCGGGATTCTTCAGGACATTTTTGCAGTTAAAGGCCGCCTCAAGCAAAAGCTCTTTGGCGAAACGGGGATCAACCTCACCGGCAATCTTTACATAATACCAGGGCCGATATTGATGACGATCCCCATGCAGGTTTTTAAAGCCCTCCCCCGCCAGTTTGGCGTTGGGGATAACCTGAGTCGTGTTATCCCAACAGCGCAACCAGGTGGCGCGCCAGTTCAGATCAACAACCTGGCCCTCTGTGCCGTTCTCAAGCTGCAGCCAGTCGCCGATCCGAAAGGAGCCCTCAAGCCCCAGAGCCAGCCCGGAAAAAAAATCTCCAAGGGTCTGCTGCAGGGCAAAACCGATGAGAGCCGTTAACAGGCCGGTAGATATCCATATCCCGGTCAAGGAATAGCCCTGAGCCCACAGAAATAAGCCGACACCAATAATCAGGGCAGTGCCGTAGATCACACTGCGCAACAAACCAGGAATAGATTGCGAGTGGGAACTCCGTTCACCAATATAACGACGGGAGACAAAAGCGTATCCCCCCTTGGCCACAAACCAGCTTATGGTCAGACAGAGGGCAAGATAAAAGATGCCGGTCAACGATCTAGCATGGCCCGCCCAGAAATCAGGGCCAAGGACACTCTTGAGAATCGTAAAGAAAAGAACGACAGCCAGAGGGGCAAAAATCAGGTCAAGGAGGGCGAGAAAGAGAGGAAAGCGCTCCTGTTGGCGGCGCCATATCGGTAAATGGCTGCCAGGAAGCCAGGCAAAGACAACGACAATGAACAGGATTGCTGCCCCCTGGTTGCTGTTATAAGCATTTTCCGCGACATGCAGCATGTTCATCCTATTGTCCCCCAGCCTCCACCAGGTTTTGATGCAGGGTGCAGATGGCCTTCTCGAAATCATCCTCCTCGACAACAAACTGAATATCCACCTGGCGCATACATTTATGGAGGCCGAGAATTTCCACGCCGGCATTGGCCAAGGCATGGACCGCCGTGGGCAGAATCCAAGTCTCGGCCATATTGGAGCCGATGGCCGAGACAAGGGCCACTTTTTTCACCATGATATCCGCAGCGGGAAACGATTTTTTTATCGAATCACTCAGCTTTTTTATACGGGCCAGGGGGGCAGCCACATAGTGAGTAAGGGTATTGGCATTGGTATCTTTGGCCAGATAGCGTATTTTCTGGTCGGCGAAATGGGTTAACAGCTCCGCATCATGATCCCAACGTCCGACCATATCCTGATCCCAAACCTCAATACCGGTGACCCCTTTACGGCCTGCGATAATTTCCACTTTAGCCTCGGGACTTTTATAGGCATTGGTGATCAGGGTGCCGGGATGATCCGGCTCAAAAACATTCTTGATCCGAAGTGGGATATCCGTGCGGCGCATACCTCGGGCGGCGCCGGGATGGATGGCCTCCATACCTAAATCAGAAAGCTGGTCAGCCACATCATAATTGGTATTGCCGATCACCTCGACCTTGTCTTCCCCTATTATTTTTGGATCACCGCTGCTGAGATGATACTCTTTATGAATAATTCCCTCTCGGGCCTCGGTGAGCACCGCAATCTTGCTGAAGGTTATTTCAGTATATCCCCGGTCATAGGTATTCATGATCCCCTCCTTGCATTGTGTGTAACCAGTAACAATGGGCAGGACGGTGCTGAGATCGATATCGCTGAGATATTTTTTGATCTTCTCGTCAAGGGAGAGCTGTTCCGTCTCCATCCAGCCGGAGAGGTCAACGAAGTGGGCATTAACTCCTTTATGTTTGAGGATGAGATAGCTGTTATGGGCACTATGGGCCTCACCGATGGCCGACAGCATCTCGCGCACAGTGAGCAGGTGTTCGTCGAGCTGAAAGTGGCCATAGGAGCAGAGACGGGTCAGATCAAGCAGACAACTGCGCACCCCTTCAATACGTTCTTTGACAAAGCGATCGGCCTGCCTGATGTCCAGTCCAAGATGCTCAAACTCTTTATTAATGGCGCACATCTTCTGCCCCGCCCCGCTGATGGCATCACCCCAGGCCCACGAGTCGTCATGACTGGAAAAGAGCGAATAGACCCCTGACTTGCTGCTCTTCTTATGCTCCAGCAGTTCATTGGTGATGCCGGCATAGGCGGAAACCACGATAATCCGGTTATACAGCGCCTCCTCACGGCGGGTGCCGATCAGGATGTTGTCAAGAACATCGCCAAACTGGCTCATGGAGGTGCCGCCTATTTTTTCAACGGTATGGGTACCCATCAGTCCTCCACCAGTTCATAGGAGCCGTCGCTGTCGTGGGTTTCACGGCCGGTCACCGGCGGGTTGAAGGCGCAGACCAGGCGCATGTCTTCGCTGCCGCCGCGCAGGATATGGCGGTCATGGTTATTTAAGGCATAGAGGACACCGTCTTCGATGGCATGGATCTCACCGCTGGCCAGATCCTCAATGCTGCCGTTACCGGCCACGCAATAAACGGCCTCCAGGTGCTGCTTGTACCAGAGGTGCAGGGTGGCACCAGCCGGAATAATGGTTTCGTGAAAGGAGAACCCCATGCCGTCTTTTTTGAGCAGGAGGCGGCGGCTTGTCCAGCCTTCACCCTTGACCTCACGATCCGTATCTGTTATGTCACTGATCTTGCGAACGATCATTACATCTCACCTGTCCTTTTTTCATGCTTCTCCTGCAGAATATCTCCGATGGCCTTGTCAACAATAGCAATCCCGCGCAGCAGGGTTTCTTCATCAATGGTCAGGGCCGGCAGAAATTTCACCACCTGATCATCCGCACCGGCCAACTCAATAACCAGTCCATTCTCAAAACATTTCTCGGAAATCTGGCCAGCCAGGCCGCGCTCCAGGATCTCCAGACCATAAATCATGCCCCGTCCTCGCACCTCGGCATTGAGCTCCGGATATTTGTCTCTAATGGCCAGCAGCTCTTTTTCTATGACGGCACCCTTATACTTCACCGCCTCGGAGAGATCGTTGTTGTCCCAATAATGCATGGCCTGATAGGAGGCAACAAAGGCCAGGTTATTGCCGCGGAAGGTACCTGTATGCTCACCCGGTTTCCATTGGTCCAGATCGGGGCGAAAGAGGATAAAGGCCAAGGGCAAACCGCCACCGATGGCCTTGGACAGGCAAATAATATCAGGCCTGATCCCCGCCTCTTCAAAGCTGAAGAAATCACCGCTGCGACCATTGCCCACCTGGATGTCATCGATAATGAGCAGGATATCAAATTCGTTACAGATTTCCGAAAGCTCCTTTAACCAGGCGGCACTGGCGATGTGGATACCACCCTCGGCCTGGATCGTCTCGAGGATGACGGCGGCCGGCAGATCCAGGCCGCTGGAATTGTCAACGAGCAGTTTGCGGAAGAGGTCAAGGGTGTTGTAATCAGGACCCATATAGCCGTCAAAGGGCAAGAAGGAGACATTGGAACGACTTATATAGGCCTCATCACGGTAGAAGTTATTGCCGGTAACGGCCAGGGCGCCCATGGTCAGGCCGTGATAGCCATTGGTGAAACAGACGATATTGGAGCGGCCCTTGACCATGCGGGCCAGTTTCAAGGCAGTCTCCACCGCATTGGTCCCGGTGGGGCCAGTGAACTGGATTTTGTATTCCAGGTTGCGGGGAACCAGAATGGTGTCGTTGAACTTCTGCAAAAAGTTTTTTTTGGCCGTAGTGGCCATGTCCAGGCCATGAACAACTCCGTTCGACTGGAGATATTCGATCATGGCGTTGCTGAGCCGCTCATTATTATGACCGTAATTGAGAGTGCCGGCACCGGCAAAAAAATCAATATAGTCCTTACCGGATTCATCGGTCATGATCGACCCTTTCGCTGAGCTGAAAATGACCGGAAAGGAGCGGATATAACCCCGCACCTGAGACTCCATATTCTCGAATATACGCATGTTTTACTCCATATGAAAGATTGAATGAATGTTAACTATGATATGAAAAAGGTCCAATTCGCATGAGATGCTCGCCTTTTTCGCCGGCACCAAGATCCTCTTCATTAAAAAAGGGTGCCTCGGAAAATGTGTGGTCAGTGTCGAAATGACGAGCCACTGAGCTAAAAAGATTGATTGAAGGCTGGTTATCCGGGGCAATGGTGGCCTCCAGGAAATCAGGCCGTTTTTGCTGGAGAAGGGAGATGAGCAGCCTTTTACCAAGCCCCTTCCCTTGGCTCAGTCTTGCCACCCCTACCTGCCAGACAAACAGGGTATCAGCTTGCTCTGGCGGGCAATAGCCGATGACATAGCCACAGAGAGACGCTGCACCTTCGGCAACCATACATGTTGTCTGAAAGTGACGGGCCATCAGGGCATAATAATAGGTGGAATTGACTGAAAGAACCTGAGAGCCCTGGGCCAGAAGGCGCATAGCCGTGGCATCGTGACTGGCCGGCGAACGGAAAAGTATCTGATCATCCATATGTTTACAGCTCCTGTCTGCGACCTGCTTGACACCACTTCCGGCCACAGACTGTTATCGTTATGCGAAAATTTGAATAGACAGCTTTGCTTTTTCCCCAAAGGCAAAAGCCAGCTGGTCGGGAAGCTGCTCGCGAGGATATTTGGAGTTTACTCCAGGGATCATCCTAGCGAAGATCCTGAAACAAGAACAGCCTCTTTTGAATCGATTTTTGTCGCTGGGTTGTCGTAGCTGAGGGGGGGAAAGTCTTTACAGTCGGTCACAAATCGTTTGATGGTTCTACTTCTCGCCGCTAGCGATTACTCTTTTCAACCTCTCTTCAGTAACCAAAGACAGAGGCCTGCACATCTTTTTCCAACCTGGAATCACCAGCCCCAGAGGAGTCTCTTGGCCACCCAACCGGTGACGCCACTCTCATGCCGTACCTTGACCCAGCCCTTGACCTCTGTCAGGGTTTGGAAGACCACTCCATGTTTTGCCTGGGTGACAATGCGGTAGTTGGGACCGGGCCGTTACGAATATTTATCACCGGTTTTTTGACGACCAGATGAGCCTTGTGGATGGTAAGCGGTGAATACACCCATCCCTCATCATTCTCAAAATCCCGGACCTTGTACCACTTGCCCCTGCTGCCAATAACCTTGAGGGGAAACCCTTTATCCACTTTCCATTTCACCTGGGATATGGTGGAAGGCCCGGAACGAATATTGACCCCTTCCCGGTTAATGCTGACCATCTTGGCTTCAGACGGAAGAGGGGCACAAAAGAGAAGGAAAACAAAAAATATTAGAAAAATTTTGAGTTGGGAATACATCCCCTACCCTCCTTAATCAATCTCCACAAGAGCCAGTCATACCATGAATCAATCCTTGGCAAGCGCACACTTCAGCAGCAAGACGATCCAGGTAACTATCAAAAAATGCGAGAGAGAAGATGGTCAGTTTATGGTGGAGAAAGGGCGCCACCAAGGCTGTGCCCAGTTGCAAAGACCCCTTCGAGAAACTTGATGATGGCCGCTTGCCATCATCAAGTTATTTGAGATCTTCTTTTTCTTCGGTAATCGGCAACATGCCTGCTTTTTCATCGACAATTTTCAGGGCATCAATAAATTGATTAAGCCCGGATTCCAATTCGCACAAAACATTATCCGGCAAACGAAGCAAGACATCAGACAAGGCCCCTTGAGCCGGGCGCGGAGCTTTTGCCAGCAAGATAGTTCCTTTCTCGGTGAGATAGAGACGCACGACCCTTTGATCGTCAATGGAACGATCACGGGAAACCAGCCCCTTCTTCTGAATCTTGTCAAGCAGATTGCTACAGGTGGATTGATGAATGGAAAGCACCTTGGCCAGAGCGGAAACCGTCAGACCTGGCTCATTGAATAACTCCCATATCATCCACAACTGTGCAGCAGAGAGCCCTGATTCTTTTTCTACCCAACGGGAGTGGTCCTGCACCGAGCGAAAGATGATACGAAAATCTTTGAGAATTGTTTGAGATCGAACAAAACGCGGATCATCTTCTTTTTCTTGTAACTGCAGATGTGGTTCGCCTATCCCATCCATTTTACTTTTCCTCGTACGCATGCAGAATTTTGTTTCTACCAATAATACATTTGTACAATAACATATTGCACAAATGTGTCAACTGTAAGTTACCCAACCAGGGGTCAAGCAACCCTGCCAAGCTCGGTAATATGGTAATCAGCGGAGACCTTGGGATAGTAGTTCTCCCTGCATTGGGAGAACTCAGCCCTGCGAGAGAATGGGGGTGGTAAATACTAAGTGCGGCAGAAAAAAACAGGAGGCACTTTAACAGACTTGGTTGTCAGACAAGGCATTATCAAATATGCACAGTAAGTTATGCTGCATCGAAATGTCACTTTTGGCCTTGATTGATAAACTTTTTCTCGTTACCTTGTGTTTCACAAGGTGGTTTGTTAAGCTCAATTCAGCGTGAATTTTATAAAAAACACCATCAGCTTCAGCGGAAGAGCGTAAAAATATATGGATATTAAAAGTCTTGCCGGGAAAAGCGCCTTTGATCTTTTTCCTGATCTCTTTCGTGACGATTTAAAAGAGAAAAAGTGCAGGGACACGATTCCGCCACCGCCACCACCTGATATCAGTTGGCTCGCAGATGGCATGGCGGAAACAGAGACGAGTCAATCAGGTGATTCAGTCACTGCATTAGTGGTAATCGTTGCAGATCATACGAGAACAATTGTGGAAAAGGTTCTTACGAAAATGGGGTACGCTGTCGACACTGCACTGTCAGTAGCGCCGGCCATACAGAGACTGCAGGCGGTTCAACACAAATTGATCATATGCGGGACAGAAGCCGCTCTCAAAGATATTCACCAATACATCTGTAGTTTTCCCTCTACCAGGAGGAGAGAGACATATTACGCTATTGTCGGGCCTCATCTCCATACGCTCTATGATCTTGAAGCTCTTACCCTCAGTGCAAATCTGGTTATAAATGACAAGGATCTTCAAAACCTGGAAAATATTTTGCACAAAGGGTTTTGTGATTATGAAAACCTCTTCCGCCCTTTTCTTGACTGTCTCAATATAAGCACATCTTTTCTTTATAAATTTTAAATCCTTATTCGAATTTGCATTCAAGCCGGTATCTTCGTAGGCTGCACAGCGTGGCTCCTCTCATCGCACTACCCGTCTTCACGGTGTCCACTTGAATGCTTTTTGGAATTAGTATCTTCCTGTCACGATTGAGAATATAAAAATTTTTTAAGTAATTGCTTAGAAGTAAACCCAAATTTTTTCGGATCGCCATAAGAAACTATAACATCTTCGGTCTTTGACAGGTCAATCTTGAGAGGTTGAATCCGCTCCTTTTTCTTTTCATCATAAATGACTTGGACGATCGGCCGCATCATATCCTCGGTAGAACTCACTACCACTCCACTTTTTCCATTAGCTAATACGACAGTTGTGCCGACAGGATATATTCCGACAGATTGGATAAAGTCATAGGTGATTTCTTTACTAAAAGAAATGCCGCTTCCTTCATATATCTCCGTCAGTCCCACAACAGCATCCATACCAAGTTTATAGCATCGGTCTGAGGTTATTGCGTCGTACACGTCACAAACCCCTGTCAGCTGGGCTGCATAACTGATTTCATTTTTTTTCAATCCATGAGGGTACCCATTGCCATCATATCTTTCATGGTGATGCAGTGCAATATCATAACATTCTAATGGCAACCCTTTAACTTGAGACAGGAGTTTCGCCGAATGTTCGACGTGCAACTGCATCTCAGAATACTCTTCCTGGGTGAGCCTTGCTGGTTTGGTTAAGATACCCTGGGGAACAACGGCCTTGCCAATATCATGAAACAGCGCGCCAACAGCTAAATCCAGTGTTTGAGATTCTGACACCTGACAGTAATTACACATATTTATCACGAGAGAACTAACGTTAATTGAGTGATAGATCGTGTATTCATCTTTCGTTCGCATTCGTGTGAGTAGTAATAAGGCATCACTGTTACGGTTTATTGACTCATACATTCTATTGGCAAGAGCATAGGAAGAATGAACATCAGGCAGTTTACCTTCCATGACCTGCTGATTCATCCGCTGCATAAATTGTATGGCATCTTGAGTAACATGCTTTGCTGATTGTAGTTCCCGCGCCAGTGGAACCTGCGGCCTTTCGACCTTACGCGTTTGACCATTTTCTGCAGTCGCTCTTCCTGCCTTACTAGGGGCTTTCGAACTGTTTACATCAAGACCTCTCTCTGTGTCGATATATACTTCCTTGATGTTCCAGGATTTAAGTATGTCTATGACATTTTCGTTTTGGAACAAGTTCTGATCAATATATATGAGTCCATCATTCCCTTTACAATTGAAATCATGGATATAAACTCCAATCTTAAGATCTTCGACTTTAACCTTTTTAATCATAATGACCTTCTCCTGATTGTACCAGCTCGAGGATAAAGATTTTGGTCTGTTGTATTGTAAGCATTAATGAAACCACTCATTATTGAGGTGGTCAATAACAATAAAACGATTGGCACAAACAGCAAACAGGGGTCGTTTTGCCTCAGTCGGAAATGGACTTTCAGACCGCCTGCTGTAAGCGGTATATGCTGTCCCCCTGAACTCATAAATTCAAAGATGAATTTATGTCGTTTTTGCTTTCTCAGATCTCTTGCTTCTTCACTCTTTCTGTCTCGCTCCTAAATTCAAGGGGCTACACAACCCAACAAAACCTATCAACGACGTTTAAATAGTATTCGCAACAACGAGATGTGTAAAAATCCAGCTCAAATAATGCCCTCTCCTTTACGCTGCAGAAGTGACACCATCCCTCCTCCATAACTGGCAGCGCCCAAGAGAGCTGTATCTTTTCTGGTGATCAGGCGCACCGGGATCGTGGCCATCAGCGCCTCCATCTTTTCTTTATTATTGAAGGCCGCAAGCAAGGGGGCAAAAGAGATCCGGCCGGCCAGACGCGGCATGATCCCGCCGCCAATGTACAAACCGCCAGTGCTGTACAGTTTCAGAGCAAGATTTCCGGCCTCGGCCCCGAGAATGGCGAGAAAGGTCTCCACGCTCTTCCGGCACAAGAGACAGGGTTTATCATCAAGGGCGCTGTTTATAATCACCGGGGTCTGATCCACTGCTTGTTTCAGCGCCGTACTGACCGCCGCTGTTTCTTTCAACCCCGATGCCTTGAAATAGGCGTAAAGAGTGGGTATAGCCAGCCCTGAACAGAGCATTTCATAGCTTACAGGGGTGGGCCATGGATGATGCCGACGCATCCAGTCCAGCAGAGCAACTTGAGTAGCATCAGTCGGGGCGAAATCGACATGACCGCCCTCTGTCCCCTGGGCAAAGACCACCTCTCCTTTCTGCAGCAGAAAACCCTCGCCCAGACCGGTGCCCGGGGCAATCACCGCCATGACCCCACTGGGGATCGCCCCAGCGGAAGAGCGGCCACCCGACTCCGCTGCTCCAGACTGCAACTCCAGAAAATCATTCTTTCCCAGCAGGGGAAGGGAAGAACAGACAGCTGTCAGATCATTGACCAGCCAGACCCCGGTAAAGCCAAAGCGTGCCGCCAGCACCTGTTCACTGATCAGCCAGGGGAGATTAGTCATCTTTGCCTGACCATGGCAAATCACACCGGCCACGGCCAGACAGGCATATTCGGGAGCGCAGCCACTCTCTTCCAGAAAGGAGTGAATAATCTCCTCAATACCACCAAAGTCACGGCTGGCATAAACGGCCTGTATGCGGGCCACTGACTTCAGCCCATCATGAAGGTCAAAAATCCCCAGGACGCTCTTGGTTCCACCTATGTCTGCAGCCAGAAGAAGGGACATGATTGCACCATTATTTCAAAATGATATCATACAACTCGCTGGGCCTTAGCTTCTATCCAAACCGTTTTCATACTATGATCCCAGCCAAGAGATGGCAGGAAGAGCATAAGAAACCGTTATACATGAACGCGACAAACCAGTCATTGTTAACGATTCCTGAACTCCCAGCACTGGTGAATCCGGCTATTACGCTCAAAATCAAGTGGTATAGTCTCACGACTGATATCACGGATGGAAAAACGGAGTCCCAACCCTTCATCAAGGACAAACTTACGGAAATTGGTGGAAAAGACCAACAGACCGCCAGGGGCCAGATGGTGCATGGAAAGCTCGAGAAGCCGTGCATGATCCCGCTGCACATCAAAGACCCGATTCTCTTTTTTTGTATTGGAAAAGGTGGGTGGATCGACAAAGATCAAATCATACTGACCAGGTGGAGTCGATTTTTCGCCAGATATGCGAGCCGAAGTGGAGACTCCGGCCTTGGCTCGTGCGACACTCGGGCGTCCATGTTCCGCACTTTCCAGCCATTGCAGACAATCTTCCTGAATCGTGAGATGGGCCGGGCCGCCATAGCCGTTCAGGGCCAGATTCATCCTGGCCCAGCTGAGATAGGTGGCCGACAAGTCAACGGTGGTTGTCGATTCCGCCCCGCCTCGTGCCGCGTGGATGGTAGCAGTTCCGGTATAGGCGAAGAGATTGAGAAATCGCTTGCCGGCAGCTAGTTGGCCAATCCGTTCCCTGATAATCCGATGATCAAGAAAGAGACCGGTATCGAGATAATCGGTGAAGTTAACCAGGAAAAAACATCTCTCCTCCCGCACCTCATACATCTTTTTACGACTGCCCTGTTTCTGGTACTGCTGCTTTCCTTTCTGCCTTTTGCGGGTCTTGATGAAAATCCGGTCCCTCCGCACCCCCAGGACCTCCCGGATCTTAGTCAGCGCCAGACTAAAACGCGATGCGGCAAGATCCGGATCAATGGTGGCAGGCGGCGCATACTCCTGGACATGAATCCACTTGTCATAGAGATCAATGGTCACATTATACTCAGGAAGATCACGATCATAAACACGCAGACAGCTGATCCCTTCCCGTTCCGCCCATTTAAGCATCTTCTTCAGATTCTTGGCTAAACGGTTGGCAAAATCCGAGCCCTCTCCTTGAAAAGTCTCCGCTGCGACCTGCCATTGGAACTTCTGCTCCGGTCCCTGCTCCGCCACCTCAGCGCACAACAGGCGACAGGCAATAGGGCCGTTAAAGAGGCGATGACTGGCCTGCCACTGCAGACCGATCCGATCGGCAAAATCGGGACTGGCGATAAAGATCCCTAGCTGCCAGCCCACAAACTCTTCACGTGCCACACGCCCCAAGGCCCGATAGAGCTGGACCGCCTCATCCACCTCATTCAGACGCTCGCCATAGGGCGGATTACAGACAAGAAGCCCTTTGGCTGCCGGTCGTTTCAGATTGGCAAGCTGGCCCTGTCTGACCCTGATCTTCTCCTGGAGCCCCGCCTTTTCAATATTCTGGCGGGCCGCGGCCACCACCACCGGATCGGCATCATAGCCAAGAATCACCGGCCACGGCCGATCGAGCCCGACCTCTTCCCGCTGTACCGCCTCGTCAACAAGCTGGGCCCAGAGAGCTTCATCATGACCCTTCCAGCCCATGAAACCAAAATAGCTGCGCCAGAGACCAGGTGCGGAATCGCCATAGAGCAGAGCCGCCTCAATGAGCAGGGTACCGGAACCACACATGGGATCAAGAAACATGGTATCGACGCCAATATCCCTGTTCCAACCAGCCAGGGCCACAATGGCTGCGGCCAGGCTTTCCTTCAAGGGGGCAATAGTTCTTGCCACCCTGTAGCCACGACGATGCAGGCTCTCACCTGAGAGATCAAGGGCCAGGCTGGCCACATCATCATGGATGTGAAGCCTGATCTGCAGATCCGGCCGTTCAACCTGAACCGAAGGACGCTCGCCGCTCCGATCTCGAAACTGATCAACCAGCGCGTCTTTGACCCGGAGGGCGGCATATTGGCTGTGGGTGATGGCGGAATTGCTCAGGGCGCAGTCAATAGCAAAGGTCGAGCTGTTATCCATGTGCTCCTGCCAGTTGATGGCACCACACTGATCATAGAGCTCGGTATCATCGGCGGCGGGGAACTCGGCCAGCTGCAGAAGGACGCGCGAGGCGAAACGGGACCAGAGACAGGCCCGATAAGCGCTGTCCAGATCCCCCTGCCAGGTGAGAGCCCCCCTGGCCCGGACGATCTCCCGACCGCCAAAGGAGGCAATCTCCTCAAAGACAAGCTCTTCCAGACCGGCGGCACAGGTGGCAATCAGGGTGTAATTTTTTGATTTCATAATGAATACAAGGTAAAACAGGCAGGAAGGCACAAAAGGGCAGGCATGAGAACCATGCCCTTCTACGAGGATGAAAGAGGGGACAGATAAGACACATTCAAAACTGCTTTATCTGTCCCCGTAAGTGTTAAGCGTGCGCCTTCTTTTTATTTTTCAGCATAAAATAGAGTACCGGCACCGCCATACGGCTAATCAAGAGTGAGGCGATCTCACCAAACATAAGCGAAATGGCAAGACCCTGGAAGATCGGATCGGCCAGGATCACCGAGGCACCCACCACTACCGCCAAGGCGGTGAGCAGCATAGGCCGAAAACGAATGGCCCCTGCCTCTACAACCGCCTCAGCCAGAGGCAGGCCATGACTGATCCGCAGCTCGATAAAATCCACCAGTATGATGGAGTTACGGACCACAATGCCGGCGCCGGCCATAAAACCGATCATAGAGGTGGCGGTGAAAAAGGCACCGAAGCCCCAATGAGCCGGCAGGATGCCGATCAGAGAAAAGGGGATGGCCGCCATGACCACCAGAGGTGTAATATAATCTTTGAACCAGCCAACCATCAGCATATAGATGAGGATCATGACCACGCAGAAGGCCAGCCCCAGGTCACGAAAGACCTCTAGGGTAATATGCCACTCTCCGTCCCATTTCATGGAGGGTTCAGCGTCGGAAAAGGGTTGACTCAGATTATAAACCTGTACCTTGTCCTGAAGTCCACCATACTCTCCTCCCTTGAGCGCAGCCAGTTTCTTGTTCATCTCAAAAATGGCATAGACCGGACTCTCAACGGTTCCGGCGACATCACCGGTGACATAGATCACCGGCTTGAGATTTTTGCGGTAAATGGGCTGATCAACCGCCATATTGCTCACCCGTACCAGTTCCCTGAGGGGCACCAACGGCGCCTGCGAATTCAAGGAGGAGCGCAGGGAAATATTCAGGAGGCCATCCACGCGTGCCCTGAGTGCACGCGGCAGCTCCAGCACCATATTGATCTCTTCCTTATCAGCAGGCTGATGAAAGAGGTCAATGGACTTCCCCTGCACAGCCAGATGCACCGTCCGAGTTATTTCGTCCTCGGTGATACCGTTTAAGGCAGCCTTTTCCTTATCGACGGTCAGCACCAGCCGCTTACGCTCGGTCTCCCGGTACCAGTCCACATCCACCACACCCTCGGAGCTCTCAAAGATCCCTTTGACTGCTTCTGCCAGCCGCACCCGATCAGCATCTGTCGGGCCATAGATTTCAGCCACCAGAGTCTGAAGCACAGGTGGGCCGGGCGGCACCTCGGCAACGGCCACCGCTGCTCCATATTTTTTGGCAATAACTGCAAGCTCCGGACGCACCCGCACAGCAATAGCATGGCTCTGTACATCCCGCTCATGCTTGGACCGCAGGTTCACCTGAATATCGGCCACCGTCGGGCCACTGCGCATGAAATAGTGGCGAACAAGGCCATTAAAGTTATAAGGCGAGGCCGTTCCTGCATAGACCTGATAATTGATCACGGCCGGATCTTTCTTGATCACCTCGGCCATTTCGAGTGCCACTCGACTGGTTTGCTCCAGAGTCGAGCCCTCGGGCATATTGAGAATCACCTGAAATTCACTCTTGTTGTCAAAAGGCAGCATCTTCACCTTGACCAAACCAAAATAGACCATGGAGCAGGTCGCAAGCAAGAGAGAGATAATAACCGCAAAAAAGAGTAGACGCCAGGAAGCACTCGCCAGCAGTGGATCCATGATGCGGTGATAAAGTTTGGTAAACCAATCATCCGGGGCATGATCTTCGGTATGACCATCATCGACAGCACACTCACTGGGACTGCATTTCTTTTTCAGAATATGGGTAGCGGCCCAGGGAGTAACGGTAAAGGCAATGATCAGCGAAAAGATCATTGCCGCCGACGATCCAATGGGAATAGGCCGCATATAGGGGCCCATTAGCCCGCCCACAAAGGCCATGGGCAGAATGGCGGCAATAACCGCCCAGGTGGCCAGGATCGTGGGATTGCCCACCTCAATTACCGCTTCCACCGCCACATCAACAAGCGATCGGTCACGACTGGCAGGCAAACGCATGTGGCGGACAATATTTTCCACCACCACAATGGCGTCATCCACCAAAATCCCGATAGAAAAAATCAAGGCGAAGAGGGTGATGCGGTTTAAGGTATATCCATAGAGATAAAAAACGAGCAGAGTCAGGGCCAGGGTGGAGGGAATGGCCAGCATGACGATCGTTGATTCACGCCAGCCCAGAAAAAAGAGGATGAGCAGGGCCACGCCAAAGACCGCAATCCCCATATGGAGCAGCAACTCATTGGACTTCTCAGCAGCGGTAGCCCCATAATCCCGGGTCACCGTTACCTCAATATCAGCCGGGATCAAGGTGCCTTTCAGGCTCTCGACCTTGCGCATCACCTCCTCCACCACGCTCACGGCATTGGCCCCGGGACGTTTGGCTATAGAGAGTGTCACCGCGGCCTCCTGGCCATGACCACCAGCCTCACCAAAAAGGACGTAATTATCAGGCTCTTCAGGGCCATCAAGGATCTGGGCCACTTCATCTAGATAGACGGGACTGCCTTCAAAAATACCCACCACCAGTCGGCCAATCTCCTTAGCGCTACTCAAGAATTTCCCGGTCTGCAACAGGATCTCCTGATTTTGAGTCTCCAGTCGGCCGGAATAATCCTGCCGGTTGGCCTGCTGGATCTTCGGCACCAACTCGGTCACCGTCAGATTGCGGGCAGCCAGGAGTAGAGGATCAAAAAGGACCCTGACCTGCCGCCTGGTCCCGCCAATCAGGGTGGTTTCCGCTACCTTATGGACACTCTTGATCGCATCATTCACCTGGGCCGCCATCCGGCGCAGGGTATAATGGTCATAGCTCTTACTGTGAAAGGTCAGGGCCAGAATGGGCACATCATCAATGATATGCGGCTTAATAAGCGGAAAAGAAACTCCGTGCGGGATACGGTCAAAATTGGTGGCCAATTTCTGGTTCAGGCGGACAATGGAACTTTCCAGATCCGCGCCAACATAAAAACGCACCACCAGCATAGACTGACCAGCCATGGAGGTAGAGTAGATATATTCCACCCCTGGCAGTTCATAAAGCAGCTTTTCCATGGGAACGGAAAGCCGCTCTTCCACCTCTTTCGGGGTGGCCCCCGGCATGGAGACCATGACATCAATCATGGGGACCTTGATCTGCGGTTCTTCCTCCCTGGGAAGCATGACAATGGCAATCAGGCCCAGTAATAAAGAAGCCAGGATACCAACAGGAGTTAACCGCGAGTTGACAAAGATTGCGGCTATCCGGCCGGCAAAACCAGGTTTATCAAGATTGTTGCTGCTCATGGTCGCTCCTGCACCATCCCTGGTTCACGCGACACTGGGACTTCCATGGTGTGTAGTTTCACATCCACAGGCTGCCCATCCTGCAGCTGTTCTACTCCAGTCACAACCACCCGATCGCCAGACACCAGGCCTGCCAGGATTTCAACCTGCCCGTTATAGTGCGCACCTGTCCGTACCAGACGCAGACGGGCAATATTCTTATCTTCCACAAGAAAAACTCGCTCCATCTGTCCAAAAGACTGAACCGCTTTCTCGCTGATCAACAAAGCTTTCTCATCCGATCCGGCCAAAGTCACCCTGGCAAACTGCCCAGACCTGAGATCCACTCCAGCTACAATATTAATCTTCACCGGTGCAGTACGAGAGAACGGGTCAGCCGCCGGAGCCACCTCTGCCACCTCTCCGTTCAAGGTTGTCCCGGCGGCTGGAATAAAGACCGGTAGGATATCTCCCTTGCGCACCTTGAGAATCAGCCCTTCAGGCACCTGAGCCACCACCTGAAACACCTTTCCATTTTCCAATTCCAGCAAGACAACACCAGGTGACGCCAGATCACCAACACTTGCAATCTTCCGTGTTATAGTCCCATCAAACGGGGCAGAGATGGTCGCATACTGAAGCATTGATTTTGCCTCTTCATAGGCGGCTTCAGCGATCCGGGCCTGCTCCCGCAGGGACTTAACAGTCTCAAGAGTTGAAGCTCCTTGCTTCTGCAACCTCTCCTCTCTTGCAAGATTTCTCCTGGCCTGTTCAACCCGAGCCTGGTTCTGGAGAACCTGAGCCGATATCTCCCCGGCGCTTATCTTGACCAGAAGGTCACCCTTCTGCACCAGTGACCCGAGTACCACCGGCAACTGGATAATCTGCCCGCTCACCCTGGAGGCAATAGAGGCACTTTCAACCGCCTGTACCGTTCCCACCAGCTCAATCTGAGATCTGACGTTCTCCTCCACAACCTCCTGCACACTCACCTGCACTACAGGAAGTTCAGGGGCTGACTTACCTTCATGGCCCCCTTTACAGCTTGAAAGGAGCACAATCCCTGCCAGTAATAGATATCCAATCAACTGTTTTCTTTGTCTCATCACCGGCCATTCCCTCTCTACTTATTAAAACAAAAAAGATATAATTTTATATTATCAGAAGCCATAAGAAATAATCCATAAAGAAACAGCTCTTTTATTACGACTCCTAAAACTGCGACAGCCCTATGGCCCGGCGCAAATCGGCAACCGCTACACGAATGGCCGTTCTGGCAGCAGTTTGCCGAACCCGGGCCTCGGTCAACCGTGTTTCAACATCCATAAGGTCAGAGGAGAGAATCACGCCCTCCTTAAAACGAACCCGGCTCAAACGGGCACTTTCCTGGGCCTGTTCAAACATCTTGTCCGTAACATGCAGGCGCTGTTCCGCTTGCCTGTAGGCAAGTCCAGCCTGCTTCACCTCAAAATCCAAGGCTAGTTCCAGCTTCTTCTTTGACGCCACTAATCCGGCAAGTCGAGCCCGGGCATTGGCAATATCGGCCTCTGTTTTCCCCCCTGTAAATAAGGGATAATTCACCCGTACCCCCCCCATCCAGGAGTCTCCGGAACCATTCAAGACAAAACCATTATCATACTGATAATGGGCCAGACCATCGACCGTGGGATAGCGTCCCCCCAAGGCCACACGCAACTCTGCCTCGGCCGCCTGAATCTGACCTTCAATTCCTTTGATTTCAGGACGTTTCATGTAGCCCCGATCTTCCGGAAGTTCCTGGTCACGCTCCAGGACGATATCAATACGTACCTGGCCCTCACGCAGCCCCAGAAGATTCAGAAAGGCCTTGCGGGCAAGCTCAAGACTATGCTCTGCCAGAATCAGATTCTCCTTGGCCATGGACTCCTGCACCTCAATGTTAAGCAGATCAGCCTTCAGCAGATCGCCAGCCTCAAAACGCGCTCGGGCAACGACCAAAGAGGCCCCGATCGCCTTGATTGATGCCTGGTGCGCTTCCAGCATCTCCATTGACTGGGCAATAGTATTAAAGGTGCGCACTACCTCAAAACTCAGCTGGGCAGATACTGCCAGTTGCTGCATCTCCGATACAGCAACTCCGGCCTCTGCTGCCTCTATTCCAGCTTGATCACGCCCGCCATTATAAAAGCGATATTGCAGAACTGCCCGCAGGTTCAGATCGTCAGTACGGCCGGGATCATTAAAATCAATGGACTGATCAAACTGCCCCTGATTGAGGATATTACCGAAAGAATACATGGGATTATTGGTCTGCCCATATTCGGCATTGAGACCAATCTGTGGATAATAACTAGCCTTGACCTGATCAAGCATGGCCTTGGATGCTTCTATTCTCTGTAACGCCACCTGACTGTCCGGACTATGGGTCAAGGCGAATTGCACGGCTTGACGGGCTGTCCACAGCGTCGGCAGTGCTGATACAGAATCACCATCAACCGCAAATGCCGGTGGAGAACAAACGATCAGAACAAAAACAAAAACAAGATATATTCTGTGCATAATCACTCTTTTCCCTATGAAAAAACCTTATATTCTTTTATCTATCATAATATCAGTCATTGTTTCCAACGAGAAGTCAAATTAATTTATTTTACCATATTTTAACGCACATGGAACGAAAAAGCGTCACCATCTCCTATCTGGAACTCAAGCGCGGACAGAATCCTCAAGGAATGAGTGTTGATATTGAAGGGTTACATATCAAACAACTCACGATTCCTTGCCCGGCCTTTAACTATTTTATGTACCGGGCCGTGGGGGGAGAATGGTTCTGGATCGATAAACTCAACTGGTCGGAAAAGGAATGGCAAAACTATGTAGAGCGGGACAACCTGCAGACCTGGGGTGCTTGGCAGCATGGTGCCCCCTGTGGTTATTTTGAGTTGGAACAGAGAGAAGCGGAGACAACAGAAATAGCCTATTTTGGTATCCTGAAACAATTTTCAGGATGTGGTCTTGGTAAAACAATACTTCTTGAAGCGCTGACCATTGCCGGAAAAGAAGGACAACAAAGAGTAACAGTCAATACCTGCAGTCTCGACCACCCAGCTGCGTTGGCTAATTATCTGGCCCGTGGCATGACAATCTATTATGAAGAGACAATTGAGAAAAGTCTCCCCAATATAACTCCTGCATTCTGGCCAGGATAATTATAAACAATCCCCTACAGATTGCCCTTGCCACCCACCTTTCCCTTGCTTTCCATGGAGCGTAACTCAAGATTCAACGCCTCAACAGAGAGCAGGATTTCCCGGAACGAGATGGCCAGGGAGGTAAGCATCAGACATAAACTGATCACAAAGGTAATCTTGCCGGCAAGCTGTAGACCTGAAAAGAGAAAGAGCATGCAGATCACACAGCAGAAAAGTCCAGCCACCCCACAAGCCTGCATATTCCTTATCAATATCACCCGACGCCGCATACTTTTGATCTGACACAGCAACATCTCATCCGGGTTTACCAAGTAGCGATCATGCAGGTTACGGATCCGCGAGCCAAGGGCCAAAAAACGATTGGTATAGGCGATCAGGAGAAAGGTCACGGCAGGAAAGAGCAGGGCGGGCGTAGTAAAGGTGATATCCATAGTCGCCTAAAGTATTTGTTTTAAAAATGTGCGCGTTCTCTCATGCACCGGATAGTCAAAAAAGGTGCCAGGAGGAGCGATTTCCAGAATCCTGCCCCCATCCATGAATACCACCTTATCGGCCACCTCTCTGGCAAATCCCATCTCGTGCGTCACCACCACCATGGTCATCCCTTCCCGGGCAAGGGTCACCATGACATCCAACACTTCACCAATCATCTCCGGATCAAGGGCGGAAGTAGGTTCATCAAAAAGCATAATGGCTGGATTCATTGCCAGAGCCCTGGCAATAGCCACCCGCTGCTGCTGCCCACCGGAAAGCTGGACCGGGTAACTGGAGGCCTTATCAGCAACACCCACTTTGGCCAGAAGCTCCATGGCATGCTTTTCAGCCTGGGATTTTTGCTGCTTTTTCAGCTTGACAGGGGCAAGAGTCAGGTTTTTGAGAACGGTCATGTGCCTGAAAAGATTGAAACTCTGAAAAACCATGCCCACTTCTTCCCTGATCTTGTTGATATCCTGGGATGGGTCATCAAGCGCATGCCCATCGACAACAATGGAACCAGAGCTGATTTTTTCCAGCCGATTGATAGTACGCAGCAAGGTAGATTTCCCGGAACCGGACGGCCCGATAACCACCACCTTTTCCCCTGGCTGCACAGTAAGAGACACATCGGTCAGGGCCTGAAAAGAGCCAAAAAAGGTATTAACATGCTCTATTTGAATAATGGGATCAACGACGTTCATAATGGCTGAGCCTCTGTTCCACGTTACTGAGAATCTTAGAAAGGACAAGGGTGATCAGCAGATAAATAATGGCGATCAGCGTATAGGTCTCGAAGTAGAGAAACGACTCAGAGGCAAACTCCCGCCCACGGCGCAGAATATCAGATACTGCAATGATGGAGACCAGCGAGGTATCCTTGAGCAGGGCGATAAACTCGTTGCCCACCGGGGGCAGGATTGTCCGCCAGGCCTGGGGAAGAATCACATAACGCATGGTCTGGGAACGATTAAAACCAAGAGAGAGTGAAGCCTCGGTCTGACCATGATCTATGGACATGATCCCGGCCCTGAATACCTCCCCCATATAGGCACCATAACAGAAGCCCAAGGCAATGATTGCTGCCACCATATCCGGGACCCGCACAATACGGCCCAAGGCAAAGTAGATATAAAAGAGCTGCACCAGCAATGGAATACCGCGAATAATCTCCACATAGGTTGAGGCCACAAGATTGACGATCCTGTTTCTTGATATCCGACCCAATCCGGCCAACAGGCCAAGCAAAAGCGCCAGACAGATAGAGGCAATTGTGACTTGAAAGGTCACAATGATCCCATCAGGTAAAAATTTGAGGAGCCTGAGATAGGGGTCAGGGTGGAAGATCAGCAGATAAGCCAGTACCGCCAAAGTACCCAGGAATGAAAGCCACCAAGCGGAAAGGAGCCCTTTATCTTCAGGACGAGGGATCGCTGCCCCATCGCCAACATCAATAATTACCTGCTTTTCACTCATATTTAATCGGGATTCTATAAATAAAAAATCCGGGTGGACTCTTCTTCAAAATCCACCCGGATCAACACTCCAGCGCAATTACCAACTCTACCCTACTGACCAATCCACTTCTGTTGCAACTCTTTATCTTTGCCACTGGCAATGACTGCTGCAATTCCCTTATTGACAAGATCCAGCGTTTCCTGATTCCCTTTGTTTACAGCAATCCCGTAACTTTCAACAGCTCCGGTCTCAATAATAGCAGCAATCTTCAGGGTATCCTTGTACTGATTCAAGGCATAATTGGCAGCGACAGGATCATCACAGACCACTGCGGCAAGACGTCCCACATTCAGATCCTCTATGGCCAGGCCCACCTCATCATAGGACTTGGCCTCAACCCCATCAGCAGCCTTGATGGCAAAATACCCAGTGGTACCAATCTGACCACCAACTTTCTGTCCTTTCAACTCAGCAAGACTTTTCACCTGAGATTTTTTGGAAACAATCAATGCCTGACGAACCTTGAAATAAGGAGCAGAAAAATCCATGGCTTTTTTACGCTCATCGGTGATAGACACTGAAGAACAGACGGCATCATATTTCCCGGTAGCCAATCCCGCAAAGATGCCATCCCAGGCCACATTTTTAAAAACAGGCTTAAAACCGGCAGCCTCGCCAGCCGCCTTCATATAATCGATCGAGTATCCAATAATATTTTTTTCAGCATCAACAAATTCCATGGGCGGCCAAGTAGCATCAACTGCAAACACAACCTCCTTTTGAGCCCATGCACTATTGACCATAGAAGCTATCACCAACAACATCATTACAATTTTTTTCATTATTACCCCTCCTCCTGTATGATCAATAAAGACCTTATTCTATCCCTTAAAAGTCAATCACTTACCATGATTCAAGGCCTGGAGCAAGACTTTTATGAAAATCGCAGGTCTTTCTCCAAATTACCTTGACGTCTTCCATATTCAAGGTATAGTAGAGTTCGGATAAAATTTGTAATCTCTTGCTTTAATTATGTATTGATTTGACTAACAACAATTTAACTCTCCACTTTCTCAGCGTGAAAATCATGAAAAATAAGACCTTGCAAACCCTTCTCTTTCTGACTCTGATTGGCTCAGTCACCCTTGTTGCCGGAGGTTGCAGCAAAAAAGAGATAACCTCCCCAAAATCCGGGGAAGATCTCTCCGGGGGCAGCAATATTAATTATCCAGATTCCAGCGCCACAGAGGGTACTCTGGATGACACCAACAGTCAGCAAAACGGCAGTTTTGGCCAGGACGAACAAAGTGATGAATATAAACGCCAACATGGTCGTTCTTCTGCCCAGTTTCAACCCATCTATTTTAATTTTGACCAATCAAATATTCGTCAGGACATGACCCAGAATCTGGTGGCCAATGCAGAGTACATGAAATCCTCATCAGAGTCCATCGTCGTTGAGGGTAACTGTGATGAACGGGGCACCAATGAGTACAATCTGGCTCTGGGGGAACGACGTGCCATCAATGCCAAACAGTATATGGTTGATCTTGGTGTTAACGCCGCACGAATCCGTACAGTCAGTTATGGCGAAGAAAGACCACTCTTTGAAGGACAGGATGAATCAAGTTATGAAAGCAATAGACGTGATGACTTTGTGATTGAATAATCTTTTTCCGTCTTGAACAAAAAAAGGGGGCCAATACCTTTCGGTATTGGCCCCCTTTTTTTATGCTTTGTTTTAATCTCTTTTTTCAGGAAGTCTTTTTGCTCTGCACAAACTCCAGCATCTTTCTACACACCTCTTGAATATCAATAGAGGTGGTATCAATGACTATCGCATCTTCTGCCTTTTGCAAAGGAGCCAATGTCCGCTCCTGATCATCACGGTCACGCTTGACAATCATTGCCAGCAACTCCTCTGCATCAACCTCCTGCCCGGCAGCTCGCAGCTGCGCCTTTCGTCTGCGAGCCCGTTCTTCAGGATCAGCTTCAAGAAAAAATTTCCAGCAGGCATCAGGGAAAACGACAGTGCCCGTATCTCTTCCTTCGGCAACGATTTTCCCCGCTTGACCGATAGCCTGCTGCATCTCAGTCAACCTTTTTCTGACCACCGGAATCGCTGAGACCTGTGAAGCCAGCATCCCCATTTCAGAGGTACGAATAGCATTGCTCACATCCTGCCCATTGACCACAACCCCTACATCCCCATCTTCCTTTGCTGCCGGCAACAATTGTAAATCCAGAGCAGCAAGGGTGGAACTCACTACCTGTTCATCGCTCAGATCTATCTGCAACTGCTGGAGACTGTGAGCCACCGCCCGATACATGGCCCCAGTATCCAGATAGGTATATCCAAGAGCGGCAGCCACTCTCCGACTGATCGTAGACTTTCCCACACCGGAGGGTCCATCGATAGTAACAATCTCACGCTTCTCAGACATAGGAAAGCTCAAGCAGACAGGCAGAGAGTGCCGCCAGGAAGCGATTGTTTTCCTCTTCATTACCCACTGTGATACGCACCATATCGGTATACCCATAGGGTTTCATGGAACGGACAATAACCCCTTTGTGAAGCATGGCTTCATACAATACCGTTGCATCACCCTTCACATCAATGAGAAAAAAATTGGTCTGCGACGGATAACTTTTACAGCCAAGTTTCTCTACTTCATCCTGCAGATAGTTCAACCCCTCACGGGTACGCCGCAAGGTTTGCTGATAAAATTCCTCATCCTCCAAGGCAGCAAGGGCTCCAATCTGGGCAAGTTGATTCACATTAAAAGGCTGCCGCACTTTATGGAGATTCACTGCCACTTGGGACGGCATGAGACCATAGCCGATGCGTAATCCTGCCAAGCCGTATGCCTTGGAAAAAGTACGCAAAGACACTACCCCGCACCGACCTTTGCTGTTACGAATCAGAGAAAAGATATCGACCTGCAGCTCACTATCCATAAAATCGACATAAGCCTCATCAAGCACCACCAGAACCGATTCCGGAACCGCACTGATAAAGGTATAGAGATCCGTAGGTTTTATCGGATTAGCAGTGGGATTGTTGGGATTATCAAGAAAAATGAGGCGTGTCTTGTCAGTGATAACCGCCAGAATCGTATCCAAATCGTGATGCATTCTCGCCAAAGGGATGACGATATTCACCCCACCACGGACCTGGATAATCTTCTGATACATGAGAAATGAGGGGTGGCTGGTAATAACCTCGTCACCATTCTGGACATAAGCCTTGACCAGCATCTCGATAATCTCATTAGAACCATTGCCGAGCACAATCTCTTCAGCTGAAAACCCAAGTTTTTCGGACAGGGCATGAACCAGATAATACCCAGACCCGTCCGGATAACGATGCAGATTTTCAAGTGCCCCGCGGATGGCCTGGATTGCCTTGGGTGAAGGCCCCCATGGATTTTCATTGGAGGCCATCTTGATGGAATTCCTGACCCCATACTCCCTTTCCAGTTCCTCCAAGGGTTTACCTGGTGGGTATGGAATTATGGATGCAATATTATCAGGCACTTGGATCTTCATCACTACCTCTTCACCCTAAAATTTAAAAACACGATACAAACTAGGCCCTTAATCAAGCACTTATTATTCAAAGCCTTTACGTAATCCCCGGCCGTTGTGGCAGCAGCTTCAAACCTCGTTCCAGATTATAGGCAACCTTGAACAATGAGTCCTCCCTGAAATGAGCCCCCTGGAGTTGGATACCGATTGGCAACCCATCCCGGCTGAAACCACCGGGCACCGAGATACCTGGGATTCCGGCAAGATTGGCAGAGATGGTCAACACATCCGAAAGATACATGGCCAGCGGATTATCGGCCTTCTCCCCTATCTTCCAGGCTGGAGTGGGGACAACGGGTGAAATCAAAACATCACACTGCTCAAAGGCACGATTAAAATCATTCAGGATCAGAGTCCGGACCTGTGAGGCCTTTTTGTAATAGGCATCATAATAGCCGGCAGACAGGGCATAGGTCCCAATAAGGATCCGACGTTTCACTTCTGCGCCAAACCCATGGGAACGGGTCTCTTTGTACATCTCCATGAGTGAGTGAACCTCTTGGTCTCGAAAACCATAGGAAACACCATCGTATCGAGCCAGATTGGAGCTGGCCTCAGCCGTGGCAATGAGATAATAAACGGCCACACAATAATCTGTGCGCGGCAGCGACACCTCCACAATCTCCGCCCCTGCATCCCTCAGCACCTCAATGCCATGGGTCACAACCGCCTTCACCTCCGGGTCCAGTCCCTCACCAAAATATTCACGAGGGACCCCCACTCGCATCCCCTGCACCCCCTCGATAATGGACGCCGTAAAATCAGGTGTCTCCTGTCTGACCGATGTGGAATCCTTTGCGTCATAGCCACTGATCGCATTCATCATCAAGGCGCAATCGGTGACATCACGAGTCAGAGGGCCAATCTGATCCAGGGAAGAGGCAAAGGCCACCAGACCATAGCGGGAAACCAGACCATACGTTGGTTTCATCCCCACAATACCGCAGAGAGAGGCGGGTTGGCGAATGGAGCCACCAGTATCTGAGCCAAGAGAAGCTGGACACTCCAGGGCCGCCACAGAAGCCGCAGAACCACCGGAGGAACCTCCACTCACAAATCCAAGTTTCCATGGATTTTCAGGGACTCGAAAGGCACAACTCTCCGAGGTGGAGCCCATGGCAAATTCATCCATGGCGACCTTACCAAGGAGTACAGCTCCCTGCCCTTTCAGCTTTTCAACAACCGTTGCGTCGTAGGGGGGAATAAAATTTTCCAGCATCCTGGATCCACAGGTGGTAACCACCCCTTTGGTGCAAAGGAGATCTTTTAAGGAAAGTGGAATACCACATAACGGTTTCGCCTCACCACAAGCCAGAATTTTGTCCGCCTCATCAGCCTGAAGCAAGGCCTGTTCAGCATTAACAACCAGAAAGGCCTTCACCTTTATATCAACTGCCTCAATGCGTTCAAGGCAACTTTGGGTCAATTCACGGGACGAAAGGCTTCCTGCAGCCAACTGCTTTGTTGCCTCGGCTATGGTCAACTCATAAGGATTCATTCATACCTCAAAAAATAAACACTCTGCTCTGTATACTAACAATCCTGACTTGTGTAGCAACGGCACCTAAATAACCCTTGGGACAACAAACGCCTCTCCATTCTGGCAAGGCCCATTGGCCAAGGCATCTTCCCTGGCCAGCGAATCAGTCACCTTGTCTTCACGAAAGGCATTGGATTCGGAAAAGGCATGGGTCATTGCCTGCACCCCGGTGGTATCAAGCTCATCGAGTTTCGCTACATAAGAAAGGATAGTATCCAGCTGAGTGGTCATGGTTTCCAGTTCCTCTGCACTAAGATGTAACCGGGCCAAATGCGCCACCTTCTCGACTTCTTCTTTTGTTATCTTCATTCCCTATAAACCTTCAAATCAGAGTTACAATGAAACATCGAATGTTAACACAAAATCCTGAACAGCACGGGAAAAAACATCCACCGTTTCCCCATCATACTGAGATCCAGAACACAGTTGCAGTTCACAAAGAGCCTCTTCCATATTTAAATTTCGACGGTAATTGCGCTTGGAAGTCATAGCATCATACCCATCGACAACAGTAAGAATTTTGGTCAACTTATCCAGATCATCCCCCATCAAACCGTCCGGATACCCCTTTCCATCTAACCTCTCATGGTGATGTCTGATAATAAAATGTTCCCGCTCCATGAATCCCAGCGGTTTAATAATATTAGCACCAACAACCGGATGCTTTTTGATAAGTATCCACTCTTCGTCGCTTAACTTCCCAGGTTTCTGAATACAGGAAAGATCTATCACCAGTTTGCCAATATCGTGAAACTGGGCTGCTCTCCGTAACACTACCAATTCTTTTTCCGGTAAATCCATGGCAATGCCGAGCATCAACGCATACTCAGTCACGCGCATGGTATGGCCGGCAGTATAGAAATCCTTCTCTTCCATTGCATTCTGGAGACTGCTCATCAACTGAACTGTTGCGTTCTCCAGACTATGGCTATAACTAAGTAAAAGTCTATTGCTCTCCTCCAGTTCCTGGGTTTTGCTTTGGACATCCCGTTCCAGGTTGTTTTTATATTGCCTTTCCCGAAGAATAAATGATCTTTTTTCTATGGCCCGCCGAATCTTTACATTAAAAATATCAAGGTCTTCAATGGGTTTAGTTAAAAAATCATACCCACCAAGATTAATCGCCTGCATCACATATTCCATGGAACCGGCACCGGTAAGAAAGAGGACCGGGATATCATACTGACGGGAGTTTAATACCTTGATTGTTTCAAAACCACCCATGTTCGGCATATTGATATCCAGGATGATCACATCATAGGAATCATCAACAATAGCAACAAGATCCACACCATCAGCAACCGTTATGACCGTATGACCAAACATCTCCAATACCGTAGTGACGGTACTGCGAACGGTAACATCATCATCCGCGAGTAATATTTTTGCTTTTTTTCCTTCCAAACCTTTTTCCTTTTCGATGGCCACGGACGGTGCTGGAGCGACTAAAATTCAAGAAACAACAAGATTGAAAAAGAGCTTACATTTTCCAATATTTTTTTGCAACATCCCATGCTTGGAGAATAGCCGGATGCAATGATTTTTCCCGGCTCAAACGATTGGCAGTATCATCATCCAGATTAGTCGGATAACCAGTATCAAGAGCCTGACCATACAACTCACCCAAAACCGCCAGGATACCATTCCGCTGCCCATCAAGATTATATCCACCCTCCAGAGTTACCAGCAACCGCCCACTGCAGACATCTTCAGCCAACTGGACAAGGGTTCTGGTCATATAGGCAAATCCTTGTGCTGACACCTCCATGGCCCCAAGGGGGTCTCCTTTGTAAATATCAAATCCTGCGGAGACGAGAATAAGTTGAGGTTTATATTCGTGACCAACGGGAAGGACCAGATCATTAAAAATAGTGGCATAATCCACATCTCTCTGATACCCGGGCAATGGCACATTTACCGTAAAACCCTCTCCTTTCCCCCGACCACTCTCCTTGAGAGATCCGGTACCAGGATAAAAGGGGTATTGATGGGTAGAGATATAAAGAACTTTTTCACTCTCATAAAAAGAATGCTGGGTTCCATTTCCATGATGCAGGTCCCAGTCCACAATCATCACCCTTTCCAGACCAAGGGTCTCTAAGGCATAATGGGCGGCAATAGCCACATTATTAAAGAGACAAAAGCCCATTGACTTATTGTGTTCTGCATGATGACCGGGTGGACGCACCAGGGCAAAACCATTATCAATATCACCCGCCATTAACAGATCAACCCCTTTGATCAAAGCACCCACAGCAAGACAGGCGGCAGCATAAGAATCCGGTGAGGTTTTTGTATCCGGATCAAGAGCATCAAATATTTTACCGGCGGTCTCAGAAACCCGCTCAATAAGGGCATCTGAATGGTTTAAACCGATAAGCTTATGGGAAGCCGACTGAAATTCAGGTTCAAGGAAACAGTTGCGTAAGACTGCATCATCATCAAGGAGCTTATAAATTCCCTTTAAACGCTTGGGTGATTCTGGATGATCAAAGCCGGGATCATGATCTAAAAAAAGAGAATCTCTGAATACTGCTGTTTTGCGCATATCTCTCCTTCTGTCACACTTTTTTATCGTATTCCTTGAATAATTCTTTTTTCGGTAACAATCAGATCAAGCATTTCATCATGAGCCTGTAAGGACAATCTGTCAACCATCTGCAGCTCAAAAGCCAAACCAATTCGTTTAGCCCGGGGTGCCTCATATGCCATGAACCGGTCATAAAATCCGCCACCATACCCCAATCTACCACCCCGCTCATCAAAAACAGAACCGGGCAAAATAATGGTTTCTACCTCATTGCCGGGCACAAGGTTACTCTTTCTGAGCTCCATTCGTGGTTCTGGTATGGAACAATAGCCTGGCACAAGATCTTTTTCCAAATCCCGAATCTCCACAGGAAGCAACCTCTTCTCCTTGACCAAAGTGACCGGAACCACCACCCGTTTACCCCGCCGTATAAGCTCAGCAATAAGGAGAGTGGTTTCGACCTCAGAGCGAAAATCAACATAAATGAAAATCGTGTCCCTGTTTATAAGCTCTTCAAGGAGAAGAATTTTTTGAGCAATAGCACAACTCATGGACCGACGATCCCGAATATGTAAACCATCCCGGGCAAGAAGAAATTTTTTTCGTAAAAAAGAAGAAACGTCCAAAGCTATGCCTTTTTTAAAAAAAAAAGTCGCAACCACTGTATTCACAGGAGTTGCGACTTAGATGGCTATTTATAATAACAACATCACATAGGCAGTATCAGTTTATTGGTGTCTTCATTCCAGGTCACCACCAGATACCAGATCCCCATAATAGCAGCTATAAAAAATAAAGTGCCACCATATCCCATAACTTCTGGCAGATATACTTTGGAACCAAGAAGACCTTTACCCTCAAAATCATTGGCCTTAAACCATGCTGTCATGATCGAATTGGAAATAGCGAAAAAAGGAACAACCATTATTAACTTTACCTGTCCCTCCCCTACCCGCCACAAAGTTCCAGTACCACATCCACCAGCAAGCATAGCGCCAAGACCAAAGATAAAACCACCAACAACCCCACCCCAACCAAAGGTTCCACGCACATAATTAGCAGGATCAAGAGCTGCAACACCCTCAGCCCGCATCGGAACAGAATATTTCAGAACAGCCGCACCTATGGCAACAAGGAGGATAGAAAGGGCCACGGATTTTGCAAGAGTACTATTTCCAGTCATGTGTGGCTCCCGAAACCCCTGAACCATACACCAGCGACCACGCTGCATGGTATATCCCAAGGCGGCAGCAATCACGATAACCCCACTCAAAGAGACCATATAACCATTCTCAATATGTCCGGCATAACTGTATGCCCACCAAAAAATACCAAACAGAGCAGAAATACCAAGCAGATAAATAAGTGAACTGGGCAACTCAATTGTTGCAGAACCACCATCACCCCAGGTAATATATTCCATTTCTACATAAAGCAGTTTCAAACCCAAAAGAACTCCTGCCACTAGACCTATCCACATGGCAAAACCATGTGCCGAAAGATTACCTATAGCATTATAGAAGCCACCAACATTACAACCACCAGCCAGTGTTGCCCCAATCCCCATGAGTATTCCGGCAATGACAGCCTTAACCATCTCTCTATAGGGAGGAATTCGAAAGGCAAAATCTTTACCAAGGCAAGCAGAAATAAAGGCGCCTACTACAAAACAAATACCAATAACAGAACCGGAATCCATAAAAACTGATTTAGGGGCCTCTCCATAATAACTGAAAATACCAGCGCTGGATCCAACAAGACTGGTTATTCCGTACATAATCCAGTCACCCCAGTTTCTAATGGCACCAACAGCACCCCAGGGCCTCCACCACGCCATAATTATCACGGATAAAAAAGCGACCAGAACACCGGTTACCGTGGCATTCCACTCTGACTGACACAGGGTTTTATAAAGCTCTTTGACCTTACGACCCATTACACTTTCCTCACTCATGTCCCCCCCTTTTTTTAATCAAAAAAATGCTAAAAACCTTTTTACAGAATAAACAAAATTTTCTTTACCCTCGAAGACAAGTTTTGTCAAGCATCTAAGAGATAAACGAGGCCGGCATTTATGCATTGTATTTATATAAATAATATATAAATACAATGCATTACAGTTAAAACACACCGTGAATAGTCATTCATTTTGCCCTTGACAGATATTCTTTGCTAAAGTATAGGTCACAAGGGTTGATTTATTCATTATTCAGGTTTAGATTCAACATCTGAATATGTATTTTTATTTCTGGTATAAAAAAAATTTATACCTAATTACATTATTTTTTTGGAGGAAAATTAAATGAGTGACATCAAGGTTGCCCCAGAAGGACTGGCAATAGCAGCTACACTTGACACAAAAGGATTAAGTTGTCCAATGCCCCTTCTTCGTACTAAAAAAGAGATTGGCAAGATTGCATCTGGTCAGATTTTACAAATCGACGGTACTGATCCTGGTTCACGTAACGATATTCCAGGTTGGTGTGCCCGTGGAGGACATGAATACCTGGGCGAGAAAGAGCAGTCTGGCTATATCAGCTTCTTTGTTAAAAAAGGTTGATTTTTCCCATTTTCGTATTTTTCTCTAACGGAGGATAAAGCCAATGGCTGCAGATCCAAACAAATTTGCTATTTTTGTAACCTCTCCGCAAAATATGCGGCACGTTGTAGGTATTGCTAATGCTGCTGAAAAGGCAGGAAAAACACCTATGGTTTTTTTCACCTACAAATCAATTCATCTCACCAAAGATTCCAGATTTAAGGCATTGGCTGAAAAATGCGGTGAAGATAATATAGCCATCTGTGCTGATAGCTACACATGCGAAGGATATGATTCAGCAGCAGATATTCCTGCTGGATTATCTGCTAAACAGATGAGAACTCAGGCTTTTCATGGCGCTCTGCTTGACGAGTGCGGCAAGTACATCGTTCTATAAGGAGTAAAACAGAATGGAATCATTAAAAGTATATTTTCTGATCGCTAACCGTATGTATGGTGATGGTGTTCGCTCTGGTCTGGGTTTAGCTGTAGAAAATCATTATGCCTTTCCAGTTATCATGAATGGAGAATTTCCTTCTTTTTCTACCTATATGACTGAGAATATCGCCTGGGTTAAGGATATGGAAGGTCAGGTTTATTCCTGCGGTGCCCCTGCTCCTGATAATTGCGTGGATGAAGAAGGTGACAAACTGATTGATGAAATTTCTCTGGAAGAGCTGGGTGAGGCCATGCGGGATGCTGATTTTATCATTCCTTACGGTCTGCCTAAACAAACCAATGAGCCACCACCTGCCTGTGCTGAATAGCTGAATAATTAAAGGAGTTATGTGCAATGAAAATTTTACAAGTATATCGTTCAGAGCCTAATGATAATGTGAAGACACTGGTTGGAATTCTAAACAGAGATCGTGAAGCAGATGAATTTGATCTTAATGTGGAATCCCCTGACTATGATACGCTCGTAGCTAAAATTATTGCTGCTGATAAGACTGTATGTTGGTGGTAATTTTATAAAATTTTAGCTTTACAGCATAATAAAAAAACCCCTGAATTATGAATTCATGATTCAGGGGTTTTTTTATTATTTTCTCTTTGCAGACAACCCATAACAGTGTCATGAAAAAGTGGTCTGAATTTCCTGATTAACTCATTATTTTTAGCGCTGGAATGAACTCTATTAGTTAAGAGTACAACAATAAGGTCTTTTTGCGGATCAATCCAAAAAGATGTGCCAGTGTAACCCAAGTGACCGACACTTAATGGGGAAAAAAATCTACCACTGCTTGATCCTTTTATGGATGGAGTATCAAAACCGGATGTCCAGGATGATTCACCCACTTTTTTAATAGCCTGTCTTAATATTTCATTTCCAAAAAATGGATGTCTCGTTCTTCCTTGTATTTGAGAAAGGAGCTGGTCACACCATTGTACAACACCGTCTATGCTTCCAAAAAGTCCTGCGTGACCAGCTACCCCTCCCATGACTCGACAATTATCATCATGGACCATCCCTGACAGCATTTTGCCGGTCCATGGACATATTCCCGTCGCCGCATACTTTTGTTTCTCTATAGTACCTTTTTCGCCATAAAAAAGAGTATGATGGAGGTTAAGTGGTCTATATATTTTTTCTTGTATATAATCCTCTAAGTTTTTTCCTGATATTTTTTCTATAATAAATCCCAATAACATAAAACCCAGATCACTATAAATAAAATCTTTTCCTGGAAAATATATTAATTTTTCTGCTATTATCGAAGTAAATAACCATTTTTTTCGTTCACTCTCATTCACTTTTAATAATTTTTTAAAATACTCCTTATGGGCTGGTAAACCTGAAGAATGCGACATTAACTGCTTTATACTTATATTTTTTTTATCTTCTCTAATTATATTTCCAAAAATTTCCGTCAACGTTGAAGACCAAGAGATTTTTCCATCTTCCATCAACGATAATAATGCCGGAACTGTAGCTAAAGCTTTGGTTAATGAGGCCAGATCAAAAAATATTTTTCGGCTAAGTTTAATTTTTATAGGAAATGATTGAGCCAGACCATAATAATAATAAAAATGACAATATTTTTTTCCATTCCACTGTGAAATTCCCACGGCAGCCCCAGGAAACACTTCTTTATCCAGAGATGACGAAAAAATAGCATAAAGTCTCTGACTTAAACTGTTTTTATTTAATAAAATCACTGGAAAAAACCATTATTTTATTGTATATTTTACCTGTTTGAATTATTCTTAAAAAGTTAAATATATCAAATTGTTATTTTTCTTTTTAATAAATTTTAAACAGAAGAAAGTGAATACTTACTGGAAAACTCGTTTAATAATGTGTTGAAAACTTTATTTTAACAATAAACAAATTTAATGTACTTTTATTTGTTTATTGTTTTGTCTTTCATATCCAAATGTTACGATAAGTATAAACAAATAAACCTCATTAATAACAATAATAAAACAAATAAAAAATAAAGGTTATTTTTATATGGCTCTAAATTTTAATATTTCAAAAAATGTTTTTCTGGAAGGATTGAATGCCCTTCAAAATTTAACCAATAAAAGAGGTACATTGGCTATTATTTCTAATATCCTTATTGAAACAGATAATGATATTTTATATCTAACAGCCACCGATCTTGAAGTTGGTTTAAAAATTAAAATTCCAGCAGAAATAAAAAATTCTGGAAGTATAACTCTTCCCAGTAAAAAAATTTTTGAAATAGTCAGAGAATCTGGTTCTTCATCTATAAGTATAGAAGAAACAGAGAACAGTTGGGTTATTATCCATGCTGGACTGAGTACTTATAATCTTGCAGGAATGCCCAGTAATGAATTTCCTGAATTTCCTTCTTTTAATGAAGAAACATTTGTAAATTTTGAAGCCCATGTTTTTTCAGAAATTATTGATAAAATTATTTATTCAATAGCTAATGAACAGGAAAATAATTATGTCTTAACCAGTGTTCTCTTTGAAAAAGAAAAAAAGAATGACAGATATTATATACGAATGATTTCATCTGATGGTCATCGTCTTTCTATTATGGAAAAAGATGTTGCAGCAGATGTAGATAATCTCACTCTGAATAAGATGACTCTTATTCCTAAAAAAGGAATTCAAGAACTTAAAAAGTTTTGTGAAAATCGTGATAATGTACAAATTTCTTTTGAAGAAAAACAATTGGTAGTGAAAGATGATAATGCCATCATGGTTATCCGTTTAAAACAAGGAGAATTTCCTCCATACCGAGCTATTATAGATGCAGTACAACTTCAAAATAAAATTAAAATAAACAGAGTTCCCTTTTTAGAATCTTTAAAAAGAATAAACTTATTTACAGAAGATATATATCACACTATTCAATTAGAAATAATGGATGATATAATGATATTATCTTCGCAAAATGCGGATATAGGAAATGCAAAAGATGAGCAATCTATTATCTATAATGGAGAAAATCTCACTCTTGGTTTTAATTGTCGTTTTTTTATAGAAACATTACAAGTGATGGAATGTGAAACAGTAGATGCTTATATAAATTCAAACAACAGTCCATGTCTTTTGAAATCAGATTTTGATGAAGGTTTTCTAAGTATCATTATGCCCATGCAACTATAAAAATATAAACTATTGTTACTATTAAAAATATCCATTCATACTTCATGAATGGATATTTTTATTTTAATTGAACAAAAGGGTACAGAGTGACAGAAGAAAATAAAGCATACGGTGCGGAACAGATAAAAGTTCTGGATGGTTTAGAAGCAGTTCGCAAAAGACCATCCATGTATATTGGAAATACAGCTGAGTCAGGACTTCATCATCTTATATGGGAAGTGGTTGACAATAGTATAGATGAGGCTTTGGCTGGATATTGTACCAATATCCATGTAAAAATTCATGAAGATAATTCTATATCTGTTGAAGATAACGGCCGGGGCATACCCGTTGATATGCATCCAACTGAAAAAATGTCAGCCTTGGAACTGGTAATGACCACACTCCATGCCGGGGGAAAATTTGATCATTCATCCTATAAGGTTTCCGGTGGGTTACATGGTGTTGGTGTTTCGGTTGTTAATGCATTGTCTATCAAAGCCAGCGCTGAAATAAAAAGGAATGGCAAAATATACAGACAGTCGTACCAATATGGAGCAAAAGTTGGCGAACTGGAAGTAATAGGAGAAAGTACGACAACAGGAACACGCATTACCTTTAAACCAGATCCTGAAATATTCACCGAAACAACAGTCTATGATTATGAAACGATCAATAACAGACTACGGGAATTGTCCTATCTAAATAAAGAAATTCGTATTGATATAAAAGATGAAAGATCAGGTGCTGAAGACACTTTTTATGCCGAAGGGGGTATAAAATCGTATGTTGAATATCTGAATAGAAAAAGAACTCCCATAACCCCTGAACCCATTTATGTTTTTGGCGAAAAAGATATGGTTCAGGTTGAGTTGGCCTTTCAATATTTTGATGGGTATACCGAGAGACTTTTTTCTTTTGTAAATAATATCAATACACGGGAAGGTGGAACACATGTAGCAGGATTTCGGGCCGCTCTCACTAAATGTATAAATAGATATGCCAGTGACGATATTATTCCCAAAAGTTTGAAAGAAAAAATGAACGGGGATGATATGCGTGAAGGTCTTACCTGTGTCATCTCTGTTCGTGTACCCGATCCCCAATTTGAAGGGCAGACCAAAACTAAATTGGGAAATTCCGAGGTAAAATCAATTGTCGAATCTGTCTGCTCGGAAAAATTAACTATATTTCTTGAACAAAATCCTCAAGAAGCCAAAAAAATACTCATCAAAGTCGTTGAAGCGTCACGGGCCAGAGAAGCAGCTAAAAGGGCTCGAGACCTGTCTAGGAAAAAAGGGTCTACCAGTCTGCTTATGGCCGGAAAACTAGCAGAATGTCAGGAGAAAGAGCCAAGTAAACGGGAAATTTTCATTGTAGAGGGTGATTCTGCAGGCGGTTCAGCAAAACAGGGAAGGGATAGATCTGTTCAGGCTATTCTTCCTCTGCGCGGTAAAATTATGAATGTGGAAAAGGCCCGTTTTGACCGAATTTTAAGCAGTGAGGAAATAAAAAATCTTATTGGCGCCCTGGGTTGCGGAATTGGCAAAGATGAATTTGATGTGGAAAAATTACGTTATCACAAAGTTATAATTATGACCGATGCGGATGTAGATGGTGCTCATATCCGTACCCTTCTTCTCACGTTTTTCTATCGGCAGATGCTGCCGCTTGTGGAAGGTGGTTATGTCTATATAGGGCAACCACCGTTATACAGACTGGGGAAAGGGAAAAAAGAAAAATATTTTTTGGAAGATGAAGATTTAAATAGTCATCTTTTCATGGAAGCAAGCCAAATAATTGAGATTCATACAGATGGAACAGAGGATAAGGAGTTGGTCGGCGATGTCCTTGTAGAAAAACTACGGAAATTGTCAGTTTATCAAAAAATAGTTACCTATCTTGACAGGATGAATATATGGGAAGATATGCTCTATTTTCTCCTTGAAAAGGATGTGCATTCGGCAGATCAATTTGCTGATAAATCTTTTTTAAAAGGTCTTGTTGATCAACTTTCCAGCAAAGACCTTATCATTGGTCCCATTCGCTCCTGTCGATGGCGACCAACATGTTATGAGGTAGATATTGCCATAAGAGGAAAGGCCCATATTTTTATAACCCTGGGACCCAATATCCCTCTTATTAATGAGTACAGACATGCACTTGAATTATTTCCCTCTGTCCGGGACTATCTAAAGAGAACGTTTACCATTGTCAGGAAATCGACCACCGGTCAGGATAAGGGTATTCACGCGAAGGACTGGAGTGAAATGCTGCAAACTGTCCGCAGTGAAACATTTAAAGGAAGTCATCTTCAGCGTTATAAGGGTCTTGGAGAAATGAATCCAGAGCAACTCTGGGATACCACCATGAACCCGGAAAATAGAGTTCTTGTGCAGGTAACTATCAACGATGCGGAACAGGCTGATGATATGTTTACCACCCTTATGGGAGATAAAGTGGAACCAAGGAGAGAATTCATCCAGAGCCATGCCCTGGAGGTAACCTCTCTGGATATTTAAAATATTCACCATTTTTAATGGAATGAATTACAAATTATAATTCATTCCCTGATGATGACAAATCAAATTAGCATTTGTTGTGAATCCATCAATGTTTAATAAATAGAATTTTTATGAATACGGAAGAAAAAAATAAAGAGAAATACCCGACCATATCCATCGAAAAGGAGATGCAAAAATCCTATCTTGCTTATGCGATGAGTGTCATTATAGGCAGGGCCCTGCCGGATATACGGGATGGGCTTAAACCTGTGCATCGTCGGGCTCTTTTTGCCATGCGGGAACTTGGAGTTTTTTATAACAGGCCTTATGTGAAATCGGCGCGTATTGTCGGTGATGTCATCGGTAAATATCATCCCCATGGTGATACCGCTGCCTATGATACCATTGTCCGCATGGCGCAGAATTTTTCCATGCGCTATCCTTTGGTGGACGGTCAGGGAAACTTTGGCTCCATGGATGGTGATTCTCCTGCGGCTATGCGTTATACCGAGGCCAGGATGACCAGGATAGACAGGGAGATCGTGGCTGATCTGGATAAGGAAACGGTTGATTTTGTGCCGACCTATGATAATTCCATGACAGAACCTTCTGTTATGCCCAGTAAAATACCCACGCTCCTGATAAACGGTTCTTCCGGTATTGCTGTTGGTATGGCAACCAATATTCCACCGCATAATCTGACCGAAGTCATGGATGGATTACTTGCCCTGATCGATAATCCCGATATTACTGTTCATGAGTTAATTACCCATATTACCGGGCCTGATTTTCCCACCGGGGCACTTATCTGTGGGCGGTCAGGTATAAGAGAGGCCTATGAAACAGGCCGTGGCAGTGTTTTGATGCGCTCCCTGACCCATATTGAAAAGATGAAGGATGGGAAGCGTGAAGCTATCATTATTACAGAAATTCCTTATCAACAGAATAAGGCAACCCTTGTTGAAAAAATTGCCATTCTTGTAAAAGAGAAAAAGATAACCTCTATTTCAGAAGTCCGTGATGAATCGGACAGACACGGAACGCGTGTAGTCCTGGAACTGAAAAAGGATGAGATAGCGGAGATTGTCATTAATCAGCTCCACAAAATGACACCCTTGCAGCGTTCATTCGGCATCATTTTACTGGCCATTGTCAATAACAGACCAGAGGTTTTGAACCTTAAACAGATATTGGAACACTTTGTCCTTCATCGAAAAACTATTGTTTATCGACGAACAGCTTTTGAGCTGAATAAGGCCCAGGAGAGAGCCCATATGTTGGAGGGTCTCAAAATTGCCATTACCAACCTTGATGAGGTTGTGCAATTAATACGCGCTTCCCAGAATGGCGTGGAGGCCAAAGAGGAGTTGATCAGACGTTTCGAATTTTCCGATATTCAGGCCCAATCGATACTGGAGATGCGACTGCAGCGTCTTACCGGTTTGGAACGAGAGAAGATCATAAGCGATTATAATGAGGTCATTCTGGAAATAGAAAGGCTGGTAAAGATACTGGGTGATGAAGCACTGGTCATGCAGATTATTCGTGATGAGTTCGTGGAAATTAAAGAGACTTATGGGGATGAGAGGCGAACAGAGATTATTGATGCGGTTGATGAGATCTTACCTGAAGATATGATTTTACCCGAGGATATGGCAGTTACCGTTACCCATTCAGGTTATATAAAGCGGAATCCTGTAAATCAGTACCGGTCACAGCACAGGGGTGGAAAAGGCGTTCGTGGTGTAACTAATATTGATGAAGATTTTGTCACCAATCTGTATGTGGCCTCTACGTTGGATACCTTCCTCTTTTTCACCAATCACGGAAAAATATTCTGGCGCAAGGTTTATAACCTTCCAATGGCAAGCCGTACGGCCCGTGGTAAGGCCATTGTTAATCTTCTTGAGTTGGCTGAAGGAGAGAAGGTTGCAGCTATCCTGCCTATTTCCGATATAGCAGACAAGGGTGGAGAAAAAACCATTCTGATGGTTACACGATCCGGACGGGTGAAAAAAACGAGTCTCCAGGAGTTCAGTAAGCCTTTGAAAAGAGGTAAAAGGGCTCTGACCATCAAAGAAGGGGATGAGATTATAGCTGCCCATATCCTCAATGGTGATGATACCGTTCTCCTTATCTCCTCCAAGGGCATATCCATTCGTTTTCATGAGTCAGATATTCGTACCATGGGGCGTACAGCTGCCGGTGTCAATGGAATTAATCTAGCAGAAAATGATTTTCTGGTTGGCGCTATTGTAATTTCCTCAGAGACTTCTATTCTGACGGTGACCGAAAATGGTTACGGTAAAAGAAGTCCGGTTGATGAGTATCGTGTTCAGCGAAGGGGCGGAAAGGGCATTTTTGCCATTAAGGCCAGTGAGCGTAATGGTGCAGTAATCGGCGCAATGCAGGTTGAAAATGAGAGCGAGGTTATTCTTATTGCTGATTCCGGAAAGATGATTCGAATGCCGCTTGAAAATTTGCGGATTATTGGCCGAACAACTCAAGGCGTTCGTCTGATAAATTTGGAAGAGGGTGAAAAGGTAGTTGCTATGGATATCGTGGCTCGCGATGAATCTGATGACGAGGAATCAACAGATAACGAATCAACAGATGAATAACAATATAAAAATAGCAGTAATCGGAGCTGGTTCCTGGGGTACGGCCATTGCAGGTATTTTATCTGCTAAAGGCTATCAGACAAGCTTATGGGGCCATCATCCAGACCATGTGGCTACCTTGAGTCGGGATCGGGAAAATAAAAAATATCTTCCAGGATATCAATTTGTTGATATTTTGCGACCTACCCAAGATCTGGCTGATGCCGTAAAAGGATGTACAACCGTTTGTATGGTTGTCCCTTCCCATGGGTTTCGCAAGGTATTTAAGGAGGTTGCTCCTTTTCTTGAAGAAGGATCTTGCGTCGTTTCGGCAGTAAAAGGTATCGAAAATAAGAGCCTTCTGACCATGACTCAGGTTATGACCGAAATATTAGGAGCAAGAGGTGAAAAAGAGATATCACTTGCAGTTCTTTCTGGACCCTCTTTTGCGAAAGAAGTGGCTTTAGGTATGCCTACAGCTGTGACAATTGGTTGCAAGCAGATAGAAAAAGCCAAACAATTACAGCATATTTTTGGCACAGAGCGGTTTCGAGTCTATGCCAGCAGTGATGTGATAGGACTTGAGATAAGTGCAGCCTTGAAAAATATAGTAGCCATTGCCGCAGGGATTAGTGATGGAATTGGTTATGGACTCAACAGTCGGGCGGCGCTTATTACCAGGGGACTAGCAGAAATAAAAAGACTTGGAGTAAAAATGGGTGCGGATCCCCTCACCTTTTTTGGCTTGAGTGGACTTGGTGATCTTGTGCTTACCTGCACCGGGGATTTGAGTCGTAATCGAACAGTGGGACTTAAACTGGGTCAGGGGAAAAAATTGTCTGCTATTCTTGATGAGATGGAAATGGTGGCCGAAGGGGTTAAAACAACTCAATCTGTTTATGATCTTGCCAGGCGACTTGATGTTGATATGCCTATATTGGAACAGGTGTATCAAATACTGTATAAAGATAAGGATTGTTCAGTTGCCGTTATGGATCTCCTGACGAGAGAATTAAAAATTGAGTGATAGATACTCTGTTGTACGCCCCTTATTTTGACCAATCATTGTGTTCAAATTCACTATGATCTGGTTTTGGTGGTTTTTCTTCTAATAATCGTTGAGTAAGCCATTTGAGTACCTGAGGAAACTCTGTTTTTAAATCTGCAAGCGCTTTTCCACGATGACTTACTCTGTTTTTTTCTTCCATTGTGCATTCAGCAAAAGTTTTTCCCAAATTCTCAAAATAGAAGATGGGATCATAACCAAAACCGCTTTCACCTCTTCGTTCCTCCAGTAGAATACCTTCACAGCTTCCTTCGTAGGTCAAAGCCGGGCCAGACGGTACTGCTATCGAAAGTACGCAGTGAAAGGCGGCATTTCGATTCTTTATCCCTTGCATTTTGTGCAGCAGTTTATCAACGTTTTCCGCATCCGTCGCGTTTTCCCCGGCATACCTTGCTGAATAAACCCCTGGGGCTCCATTTAAAGCCTCCACGGCCAATCCGGAATCATCGGCGATAGCGGGGAAACCGAGTATTCTGGCTGTATAGATGGCTTTTTTGTAGGCATTCTCATCAAATGTTGCACCATCCTCAATGGCCTCTGGCAGAGGACCAAAGTCGGCCAGTGATCGAATTTCAATGGGAAAGTCCTTAAGCATTTCTTTGAATTCTTTCACCTTATTTTTATTGGTTGTGGCAAGAATCAGGATGGTAGTCATGGTGCTCTTCTCTTTTTATAGTTTTATTTTTTCAGCATACTTTTTGAATGCTTTATCGTAACGCTCCTGTTCACTATATATACACCCACAGTATGACTGTCGATATAAATCCATGGCAATGGCTTGTTCTATCCCCTCTTTCCACCCTTCTCTGAAGTCTTCATAGTAAAAATCTATATCATATTGTATTGCCAGCTTTTCACCAATGTTACGAATGCGCTCATGGTCCTGATATTTACTGTATAGGAGTGTGGTTGAAAAGGCCTCATATTCCCTTTCTTTCGCTTTTTGAACCACGACCTCAAGGCGCATAGCGTAACAGAGGGGGCATCGTTGCTGTTCATGAAAAACAACCTTTCTTAGATATTCTGTAAGACCATACGTGTTATCGATCTCCACTTTTAAATCGCTTATCTCAGCGAGTTGTTGTACACCCTGGATTCGCTTTTTAAATTCACGATATGGATGAATGTTGGGATTATAGAAATATCCATATACCGCTATCCCCTTCAGGCGTAATTGGGCCAGTGGAAAGGTGGTGCATGGAGCACAACAAATATGAAGAAAGAGGTTCATTTTTTAACAATTTTAAATTTTTTGGGGTCGATATTATATTGATGAATCTTATAATTGATAATCCTCAAACTTGTATTTAGGGATTTAGCTGTTTTGGTTTGGTTTCCATTGTGGTGTTTTAGGCTTTCTATAATCAGCTCTTTTTCAAAATTTTCCACAGATCCGGCCAGTGATAACAAGTTGTTTAATTGACTTGAATCCGATGTCTGCAGGGTTGGTGGCAGATGAACGCTTTTTATAGATTCATCATCACAGATAAGGACAGCTCTTTCCATACAGTTCTGTAGTTCCCGCACGTTTCCTGGCCAGTGATACTGAATAAGCATATCTATTGCTGAGGTAGAGATACGTTTAATAATTTTTATATTTTCGCGTGAATATTTTTCTAAAAAATACTCCGCCAGAAGGAGTATATCGGTACGCCGTTCTCGTAGAGGTGGCATATAAATCGGGAAGACATTGAGGCGATAATAAAGATCCTCTCTAAAGCTTCCTTCCTTTACTGCCCGTTCCAGATCTTTGTTAGTGGCAGCAACCAGCCGCACATCGCATTGTATGGTGCGTGTTGACCCCAAGCGTTGAAAATTCCTTTCCTGGACTACATTAAGAAGTTTTACCTGTACAGATGGGCTTATTTCGCCAATTTCGTCAAGGAAGAGAGTTCCCCCTTCAGCTTGTTCAAATCGTCCAATCCTGCGCTCTGTAGCCCCTGTAAATGCCCCTTTTTCATGTCCAAACAGTTCGCTTTCCAGAAGTGTTTCAGGAAGTGCGGAACAATTCACAACCAGAAATGATTTATTTTTCCGATGACTATTATAATGTAGGGATTTAGCAACTAATGTTTTTCCGGTACCGGATTCACCGCGCAGGAGGACGGTGGCGTTGGAATCGACTACTCGATGCACCATATCATACACTTCTTGCATCTTGTTTGAGTTGCCAATAATATTATTGATTCTGTTTTTTTCTGAAAGCTCACGTTTAAGTTTCAGGTTCTCTAAACGTAATTTTTCTTGTTCCCGGTTTACGATCTGAATTCTTCTGGTGGTCTGGCCAATGAGTCCACTGAGGACAATTAAAAACCGTAAATCTGCATCAGCCTGATGGTTCAGGCCTTCTTTATACATACGGTCAACGCTTAGAGAACCAATTATTTGTTGTTTATCTCTGATTGGGACACAGAGAAACGATTTGTTTTTATGGGTAACTTCTCCCCTTGCCCCTGTTTTGTTGAGGAAGAGTGGTTCATTGGCAATATGTGGTACAATTATTGGTTCTCCCGAGGCTACAACTCTTCCGGTGATTCCTTCACCAAGTACATATTTTCCCCGCTTTTTACTTTCTGGAGTGAGTCCGTGCGCCACTTCTATCTCCAGTTTTCCGGTAAAAGGGTTGATAATCGTGATCGTCCCATTTTCCATGGATTTTAGATCGGCCAGGGTTTTCATGATTTTTTCCAGGCAATCACTCAAGTTGAGTGCTGTCGCAAGTGCCTTGGTTATTTCATAGAGGCAGGTTAAGTCCTGGAGGTGCGCAGAAATTATTTTAGGCTCCAGCATAATAATAGCTTGTTATTGATCGTAGAGGATATGGAGATACAATGGGTTGCTGATCTTTATTTTAATTAGTTTATAACAGAAAATGCAATATTTTCCGACAGGATATTACAAATTTGTTTTTTTGTAAGGTAATGATTCTGCCAGATGTTGACAGTTTTTCGTTCAGATGGTAAAAGAGCTCAGAATGATGGAGGAATGGCCGAGTGGTTTAAGGCGGCGGTCTTGAAAACCGTTGTACGAAAGTACCGTGGGTTCGAATCCTACTTCCTCCGCCATTTTACATTGGAGAGGTGACCGAGAGGCCGATGGTGCTCGCCTGCTAAGCGAGTGTGGGGGTTAAACTCCACCGAGGGTTCGAATCCCTCCTTCTCCGCCAATGCCATGAAACCCCTTTTAAGTTATTAACTTGAAAGGGGTTTTTGTTTTTTCGATCATATAACTTTGGACAGTTTTTTAGAGAAGATTTATTGAATTTTTTTTCTAAAACCCCCAAACCAGAGATTTTTCAATCCATCCCTCTAGTCCAGATTCATGCCTTACTTTTACCCACCCTTTTTTCTGTTCTTTTTTTTCAAAGACGACACCGTAATATGCCTTCCCCACGACGGAATATTTGGGTCCAGGGCCACTTCGTATATTGATTTTTTTATTTTTACCTTTGTTCACTTTAACAATGATGTGAGGCTTGTTGTTGAGCATGGAAGTATAAACCCATCCACTGTCATTTTCAAAGTCTTGAACCTTTGTCCATTTTCCTTTTTTGGAAAGAATCTTTACTGGAAAACCATTCCCAAACTCCCATTTTACATTGTATTTTTCACCTGGTCCTGTCCGTAGACTTACCTTTTCACCACTTGTGCTTTTCATTTCCGCAAAAGAGGTTGTAGATACCACCAGAACTAAAATAATTATTGTATATAGTATAGTTTTTATTTTGGTTAACATTGTACTGTTACAGTAAGGTTGAGATTATAGGTCTTTGTATTAATGAATAATTTTTTAAGATTGGTCAGATTGTAACAGACCCATTTTTGGTGCCCTTGTTTTTTTAAGTGGAACTGAGAGGGGTAGTCCTGCGCAATGTATTGATATGGCTTCAAACTTACACGCTTCAGTCATACAGCGCATGCAAAGTATGCATTCAGGACTGTTGACGTTTTTATTGAATTGAATATCCATGGGACATACCTGCAGGCAGGCACCGCAATCAGTGCAATTTTTTTTGTTTAGGCGCAATTGGAGTATGCTTATTTTATTAAACATGCCGTAAAAGGCACCTAGAGGGCATGTTGTTTTGCAAAATGGACGGCTTGAAAAGATACTCCAGATAAGGAAGCAAAACATCCAAAAAAGTTTATTATAAAAAAGATATCCTACAGTTGCCCTGAGGTCCGGTTGTAAAATGAGCATGGGTATTCCTGCTTCAATAGTACCGGCTGGGCAAACAAACTTACAGAACCATGGTTTGCCTATACCCCATTGGTCCGTTAGTATAAGTGGAAGCAAGATAACAAAGAAAATAAGCATTAAATACTTTATATATCTTAGATATTGAGGTATTTGAATTTTTTTCCAGGAAGAAATTTTGTATAGGAGTTCTTGTAAAAATCCAAACGGGCAAAGCCATCCGCAGGTTAATCTTCCTGTTAATGATGCGATTATCCCTATGGTTCCAAAAACATATGAACCAAAATAATATGATCCTGTTTCAATGGAAAAACGTATTCCAAGGAGTAATTGCTGAATTGCCCCTATTGGACAGTATGTGGTTGATGCTGGACAGGAGTAACAATTTAATCCTGGTGAACAAAGTGCTTTTAATGGTCCTTGATAGATGTTTTTTGTCCATGGAAAAAGGAGATACCCATTCGTTATCAGTGTGAAAATAAATTGTATGAATTTTCTGAAAGTTTCCATGAGATTATAAAAAATGACCATGATGAGGACTTCTTGTGACTGATCTGTTATTTTTCCTCTGTCAGAAAGAGAGAGTTATAGAAAGAGAGAGTTACAATCATAGAAAGCTCTACTACCTACCCTATTCCGACGCACTCCAGGCAGATATTCCATGCTTGTTCCAAAACTCTTTGTGGTTCGTTCAGTGCAATTCCAGTTAGAAAAAGAATGACGAAGAATATGAGCGGAATGAATCGGTAGATTGGTATGGAGTTTTTTTTAGTCATGGTTGCTTGTTTCCGGTGAGACATATCGGCTTAGAATTGATTGAGTCTTATCACCAATTTTCACTTTTTTGTCTCTTTTGTCGTCAATAGTGATCTGAGTTACTACCCGTACAACTCCCTCAACAAATGGGCTTTCATAGGGAGCGATGACCAGCTTGAGAAGTTCTGTTGCCTCACCCTCTATTAAGGTCCCCATATCGTTGAGCGTAAATATTGCACCCAAATCCGTCAGCCGTTTCTGGATTGTTAGAACATAGTCGCCAAGATTTGGAGTTGAGGTCCCTTTTGGAATTATAGTAAGTTGTAATAATGCCATTATGTTCTTTTATTTCAGTTTGTTGTCTGCCTTGCTGCGATCAGCTCTATGACTCTTTCCAGGTCGTCCAGTGAGTAATATTCGATTTCAATCTTGCCGCGATTTCCACTTTGTGAGATTGTAACCTTTGAGTGTAATACATTGGTGAGTTGATTTGTCAGGGCAGTACAGTAGGATTGAGAAAGTTCAACCGACTGAGATGCTTGGTTGGCCAAAATGGACGGTTTTCCTGTCCCCTTTGTTTTGCGTATACTTTTCTCGGTTTGCCGTACGGAGAGATTTTTTTGAATAATTTGATCCCGTAAGTTTTGAAGCTCTATTGGAGTATCAAGAATCCTTAAGAGAACCCGAGCGTGTCCTTCAGTGAGGGCGCCCTGTTCCAAATCATTTTTGATGTATCCTGGAAGTTGTAGTAATCTCAGTATGTTGGTTATTGTTGATCGTTTCTTCCCCACCCTTTGCGCTGCTTGTTCTTGGGTGTAGTTAAATTTTTCTATAAGTTTGTTGTAGGCCTCTGCTTCTTCAATGACGTTCAAGTCTTTTCGTTGAATATTTTCAATGAGCGCTAGTTCTAACAGGGAATCATCGTTCTCAACAGCTCGGACAATAACGGGGACTTTTTTTAATCCTGCTCGTTGAGAGGCTCTCAAACGTCTTTCTCCGGCGATTAATTGATAATAGCCGTCATGTTGATTGGTCACGACAAGAGGTTGGATGACTCCATGCTCTTCGATTGATTGAGTGAGCTCCTCTAGTCCCTGTTCTTCAAAATAGCTTCTTGGTTGATGTTTATTGGGAATGATTTTATCGATATCACACTCGAAATATTTTTCCTCTTCATCTTCCTGGGCAAAAAGGAGACTAACGCCCTGCCCTAAACCAGTTTTTTTTACTGACATACATTAAGCCTCTGTTGTTTAAGAAATTCACTAGCCAGGTTCATATATGCTATTGCCCCACTTGAGCGGATATCATATTCAACAATGGTTTGACCGTGACTTGGACATTCGCTGAGTCTTACGTTTCTAGGGATAACTGTCTTGAATACTTGATCGCCAAAGTGTTTAGCGACTTCTTCGGCCACTTGATAGGTTAGTTTATTGCGTTTATCATACATAGTGAGTAAGAGGCCCTCAATAAAAAGCTCTTCATTGAAGGCCTTTTTAACGGACCTGATGGTTTTTACAAGTTGTGCCAGGCCCTCCATTGCGTAGTATTCGCATTGCATGGGGATTAATACCGAGTGTGCTGCCGTTAGTCCGTTAATAGTTAATAATCCCAGAGATGGTGGGCAATCTATCAATATATAATCAAAACGATTACTAACGGTCTGTAGTATTTTTTTGAGATTAAATTCTCTCTTTTCCATGGAGATGAGTTCTATCTCGGCAGCCACCAGGTCTATGTTTGAGGGGGCGACAACAAGATTGGTTACTTTCGTTTTTATCAGTACGTCCGTTAAGGGAACTCCTCCGGTATAACTGTGGTAGAGATGTTGTTTGAGGGCGCTTGTGTGGATTCCCAGGCCGCTGGAGGCGTTTCCTTGGGGGTCAGAATCTACGAGAAGCACTTTTTTTCTTTTTTTGGCCAATGCTGCTGCTAAATTAACTGCGGAGGTAGTTTTACCCACCCCCCCTTTTTGGTTGGCGATTGCAATTATTTTGGCTTCTTTCGCTTGTTCCATCTTCGCCACCCTGTTAAATTTTTTTGGGAACTTGTGTGTTTGTACGTACTACTTTTATACCAGTTTCCAATCCCCAACAATAGAAAACTGCATGATTTGTCTTCTACTTGTGTTTTGGCGCTGTTGTCTTCTTTGTTTGTTTGCTTTTTGATACTGTATTCGATACATTAAGATAAGTGCCTGTATGCAATTCTCAGCAGAATTTACTGAATTTCCCAGCAATGGGGTTCTTCAGTAATAGCTACCTTTCGGCTACAATCAAGTCTCAATCGGCCCGAGGTAGCCTCTTTAAACATTTCTTGCTGAGGATTGCGTAGAGGCATATTAAGATATGTCGCTTGTAATTTTCTTATTAATGTTTCACGTGAAACATATGGAAGGTCGGGTTAGATTATGAAATGTGATTTTTTGATTATTGGTAGTGGAATAGCTGGACTCTCATTTGCTTTGCGCGTCGCTCAGTTGGGTTCTGTGGTGATTGTAACCAAAAAGAATGAGATTGACACGGCGACCAACCTTGCTCAAGGGGGAATCGCAGCTGTATTGTCGGACAATGACTCAAAAAAGAATCATATCGAGGATACAATTATAAGCGGAGCTGGATTGTGTGATGAAAATGTCGTTGCTCTTGTTGTGGGTAATGGGCCGGAGAGGGTAAGGGAGTTGATGCTGCTGGGGGTTGATTTTGTGAAAGATGCCAGAGATTCATCAGGGTTGGACTTGGGTCGGGAGGGAGGGCATTCCGAGAGACGCGTTGCGCACGCGCATGATTTCACGGGCAGGGAAATAGAGCGTGCCTTGTTGGTTAAGGTAAAACAGAATCCAAAAATACAAATTCTGGAAAACCATAGAGCGATAGATCTGCTTATGGTGGGTGAAAGGAGTGAAACGGAAAAAAAAGGACCATATTGTGCCGGCGCCTATGTACTGACTGAGGATGGAAATGTTGAAACCTACCAGGCTAAGGTTACGATTCTCTGTACGGGGGGGACGGGGAAGGTGTATCTGTATACGACTAATCCTGATATTGCCACAGGAGATGGGTTGGCTATGGCGTTCAGGGCCGGGGCGGTGATGGCCAATATGGAGTTTGTGCAGTTTCATCCAACCTGTCTTTATCATCCGAAGGCGAAGAATTTTTTAATATCCGAGGCCGTACGCGGAGAAGGAGCAATTCTTGTAGATCGGGAAGGACGGCCATTTATGGAAAAATATGACAGTCGTAAGGATCTTGCCACCAGGGATACTGTGGCCAGGGCTATGGATAAAGAAATGAAGGAAAGTGGGGTCGACTGTGTATTTCTAGATATTACCCATAAAGACAAGGCCTTTGTGAAAGAGCGTTTTCCCACGATTTATGCACGATGCCTTGAGTATGGTATTGATATAACTAGTGAACTTGTTCCTGTCGTACCGGCAGCTCATTATATGTGCGGAGGCGTGCAGACGGATACATGGGGAAGGACATCTGTTGATGGGCTTTTGGCGCTGGGGGAGACCGCATGCACGGGATTACATGGTGGAAATCGTCTTGCAAGCAACTCTTTGCTCGAAGCAGTAGTTTTTGCAGAAAGGGCCTATGAATATTGCGCTGATCATTGGTCGGAAATAACCCAAAGGCCCTTTCCGGAGATTGAACCATGGCAGGCTGGCGGAGCTAAAAAATTGAATGAAGAAATTTTGATTCATCATAATTGGGATCTCATCAGGCGTATTATGTGGAATTATGTGGGCATAGTGAGGACGGTTAAAAGGTTACAGCTAGCCCAAAGGCATATTAAAGGGATCTTCCAAGAGATTGAAGAACATTATAGAGATTATTTTGTTACTCCGAATATGATTGAGTTACGAAATATAGCCCTGGTGTCGCTATTAATAATTCAATCGGCATTACTCAGGAAGGAATCTCGTGGATTGCATTATCTTGTAGATTATCCTGAATCACTCGATATTTTTAAAAATAATACGAAGTTCAGGAGAAAAAAAGGCGGACTGTTGGGAGAAATAGAAAAATGTTAGGAAATTTTTTTGTCTATGCCCATGAACATGGGCATGGTTGTTGTATGTAATGGGTAAATACACAAATGGGTGCGGATTGGCCGTATCCTGTTTTCCGTCCATCAAGATAGGAGGTACTTATGGCAGAGGAAGTAGCCGTTGGATGTGCCAGGCCAACAGGCGGTCCAGTAGGTGAGGAAAATAAAAATGAGACTCCACGATTACATGAAATTTTAAAGGAAGAACAGATAATGATTAAGGTAGGACAAAAGGCGCCTGATTTTATTGCTCCTGGTTATTATAAAGGGGCGTTTGTGAATGTGAAGCTTTCTGAATATCTTGGAAAGTGGGTATTGCTCTGTTTTTATCCAGGCGATTTTACCTTTGTCTGAGCAACAGAAATTTCAGCAGTTGCTGAAAAATACCCGGAATTTCAAAAGCTTGGCGCTGAAGTACTTTCCATGTCCATAGATTCCATGTTTGTCCACAAGATGTGGAATGATCATGAGTTGGAGCATATGGTTAAGGGAGGAGTGCCCTATCCAATGCTTTCAGATGCGGGCGGGAAGGTTGGAACTGTGTATGGTGTCTATGATGAAAACGTTGGTGTTGAGGCTCGCGGTCGCTTTATCATTGATCCCGATGGTGTTGTTCAGGGCTATGAAGTATTGACACCACCTGTTGGTCGCAATGTTAATGAAACATTTCGCCAACTTCAAGCTTTTCAACTGGTGCGGGAAACCAAAGGTGGAGAGGCAACACCATCAGGATGGCGTCCTGGTAAAAAGACCCTGAAGCCAGGTATTGATCTTGTAGGAAAGGTTTGGAAAGAGTGGAAAACAGCGGATGCCTTTGATTGATTTTATTACAACCAGTCAGTCTTTTGCAATTAAGATGGCTGACTGGTATATCCCTCATGAGGAAATGTGTTAAGGAACTCTAGTGATTTATGGATGTTATAGATTTCTGGGGAGACATTCTCAAAGAATCGGTGAGTTGTTATGAGAGTCTCATTGAAAACCCGTTTAGTACCTTACTCCTGAACTTCTGTGATAAAAAACAAGAAAATTAAACGGCAATTTTCATTAAATCTTCAGTAGATGCAGCCCAAAATGCATTCACTATGTTTATCAACCGGACTCCTTTAAGTGTTACCTGGTATCTGTTTTGTCTTGGAATTTTACGAAGGAGACCATGGGCTCGCAGGAGCTGTAAGTGACGGCTAATTTTGCCTGATACCTGTTTCTCGGTTCGCCTGGTTCTGGAACTGCTA
>Ga0180732_1000213_pt1 | contig 55315 bp, 82 predicted proteins | sample KR11_01MetaG_FD_148674 | JGI IMG/M metagenome (GOLD analysis project Ga0180732, IMG submission 148674) | Groundwater microbial communities from the Olkiluoto Island deep subsurface site, Finland - KR11_0.1 MetaG | ecosystem: Environmental > Aquatic > Deep subsurface > Groundwater | place... | reverse complement strand
TTGGTATATGTTGTATTTCCTTCAAAAGCTATTGAAGGAGTGATACTTCCTGCCCCCTGTGCTTTACACCTAACCTGAAGAGTCTTTGCATCAATCTTTCCTCCTGCACCATCTACCTCAAGCGTAAGGAAAGAATTAACCGCCACCGTTGAAGCTCCTACATCATCTAATCCTGTATTCAGTTTGTAAACAAAACCATCAGAACCCCCACCACATTGCAGAACTGTAATAGCTCCACTTGCAGCTTCAACTTCTGTTATGCAGGTCAGTGCTTGACCAAGTGTGTCTGTCCCCCACGAACCATCTTCAACACTATAGAAAAGAAACGTGTTAGCCACTGTTGCAGAAGCTCCTGTGCAAAGTCCTATCCTTAAACCTTTACATGTTGAATCATACTTCAACCAATGCTTTTCTTCATACCCATCCCGAATACAATTTGTTGTGTCGGTTGAGTCAAAATACATCTTCACAGGGTCACTGACACACACTGCACATATCCCATCAGTTGCATACACACCCTTTCTTGAAATCCAATAAACCATCTTGGCATTTGATGCTTTTGGACTCTGGGGTGTAGGAACACCATCCACCGTTGCGTAGGCTTTTGAATTTACAATTCCTATATCTCCTGAGATTGTGTATTTCTGGAATGTTTCAGGATTGTATCCCTGGATTAAGGTGACACTTCCACCTTTCATTCCTATCTCCTCTTGCCATAACATTAAATGCTGAAAGAATGGAGTCATGGCTATAACTTTATTCGCTCTTCCATCATCGCTTACTCTAAAGGGCATTGAGTTTGCCCCATTAATGCAATTTACCCTATCTGTTGTTCCAATGTAAACAAAGTTTCCGTATTTGTCAAAAGACAAAACAGGTCTATCCTGCCATGTTGTGTTGCAAAGACCATTTCCAAAGTCTGCAATGTCGTAGAATGGCATACCTTCTATAGAGATTTGAGCATGGCGTGATGCCACTTTGCCGAACTTAAACCGATACCAGTATGCATAGAATGCACTGTTGTTAAATTGGGTTTTCTGTGCTGTGGTGGTGCGGGAGAATGTTACAAAACCAGACTTTGAGGCTACTGTTGAACCATCATTCAGGTTGGATACAGCAACCCAACCAGCTCCAGTCCAGACTTCAAAAGTCATTGTGTTGGTGGCTGTGTTGTCAAAGGTTAATGTTGCACTCTGTAAAGTCTCAGCTGTCAATGTTCCTGTTTCAACATAGATTCTGTTATATGAAACAGACTTTGCTTTTCTTGTGGCATTGTTGCTTGTCGTTCCTGTGATTACAATAGATTGACCTTCTTCAAAGCCATCTAAGTCAAATCGTGCTTGTTGCCATGTGATAGAATCATCACCTGTTCCCCCATCTACAAAACTTATATCACTACTTCCTGTGCTGACTGCTTTAATAATGTTGGGGGTGTTGGAAACAAAAACGTAAGCACCACATAACTTTTCAAGAGCACCAAAATATACATAATCGTCTGCATTGTTAAACAACCCTGCGATGTTTATTGCGTTGTATGAATAAGACTGGTATTTTAAACTTAACGCTTTGTAGGTTTGGGCTTCAGCAATAGGAGCTAAACCACCATCCCAAACATTCACCATAGGCTTCCAGTCTCCTGTGTAAACAACCTGTGCTATGGAAACTGTTGCATCCAACTGAACTGAGACATTGAAACGATACCAATAACCTGTTCTGCCAAACTGAAAGTGAGGGATTTCGTCTGTGGGGTGTGTCCATGTGATTATTCCAGATTTGCCCAAAGTAAGCCCGCCTGCTTCAGATGTCCCATCTGACAAACCTGCCAAAGATGCCCATGTTCCATCTGACTTCCAATACTGCCCTGCTAAGGCAGAAGCTGTGGTATTAAGATTAACCATTGTAAGTGTCAAAGAATCAGAAGGAACTTCTGTGCAGACATAAAAGGCGTTATAAGCTGCAAGAGTGTTGAGGGAATTTAAAACTGCAACCCTTGAAGTATCTGAATCAGTTACCTCATTAGTATAATCCTCTCCAATTTCAGGAATGACTGGGATTGCAGCAGAACCTTTGTAAACATGAAAACCTTTAATCATCTGTCCTGCGCCCGCATAAACCTGATGTCCTCTTTTGCCATCAGAATAGATTAAATTGTCATCCAACATTGAAACCGATGCCACCTTTGTGCTTGCTTTTGCAGCCAAGACTTCTGTGCCGAAATTACCTGTTGTGGGTGTTGGAGGTGCGTTTGTGGCTTTATGCACCGCACCATCTGCCCTCTGGGCATAAAGGTTATGATTGCCTGCTTTATCAACCTGCTGGAAAATGTTGTAAATTTCCTGTGCAGAGTCTGTTGTGGTGTGGAGTCTTGTTTGACCCATTCGGGACTTAAACCCAGGGTGCATGTCTCTGAGATTGTTTTTGTCAGAGAAACCTGTGAGTAAGGCTCTTTCTATGGCTTTGTTTACCCCACCAGTGAAGGGTATTCTTTTGGGTGGGGTGTCAACAACCTTACCACTTTTTGTTGTGTGTCCTATCATTGAGATTCACCTTCCTTTGTCCAAGTGTCTGATGCATCGGTTTGGGATTTGAATGTGTCTGAAACACCTTCTTGCTCCTTCCATGTATCCAATACTGGTTGTTTTTCCTTCCATGCATCTGTAACCAATCCCTGTGTAAGCCATGTGTCTGAGACAGACTTTTGTTTTCTCCAAATATCAGCATCCACCCAAAAACTCTCTTGAATGGTAATAGAGTCATGAACACTTAAAAGTAAGGTTATAAGAGTTTGGACGCTTTCCTGTATAGCAACAGAATCATGAACATTCAAATACATAGCTAAAAGCTTTTGAATGTTCTCTTGAACAGTTATAGGGTCATTAACACTTAAATAAAATTGACCAAGACGGTTCTGGATTGTCTCCTGAACAGTAGTAGAGTCATAAACACTTAACTTCAACTGAGCGATAAGCCTTTGGACATTCTCCTGAACAGTAGCAGAATCATAAACATTAACATTCAAATACATAGCTAAAATATTCTGGATGTCTTCCTGAACTGTTACAGAATCGTCAATATTTAGATGTAACTGAGCAATTAAACCATTTACATTTTCTGAGGTAACAACATTATCAGCCGTGCTTAAAAGTAATTGTGTAATGAAGAAATTAGTATCTTCAGATAAAACAACATTATCAATAACATCAACCAAGAGTTGAGCAACAAAAGTAGAAACATCAACACTTTCTTGGACTGAAACATTATCAAGAACTGCTGTTAATAATTGTTGAATACAAGATTGGGTGTCTTCTGAAAGTGATACGTTATCACTTAGTGATATTTTAAGCTGTTGAAGTATGGTGGATAGATTTTCTGAAAGACTAATCGTGTCTTGAATGTCTAACTTTAATTGAGCTATGAGACTTGTAACATTCTCCTGAACTGTAACGTTATCTGAAACTGATATGTTGGAACTTAATAACTTTGTAATAGATTCAACAATCGTTACAATTTCATTAACATTTACTACAAGTGGAGTAACTAAAGCAGACAAAGATTCAGTAATGCTTACATTGTCTGAGACAGATGAAAATAATTGCCCAAAGAGACTTTCAATACTTTCTTGAATAGATATATTGTCTGAAACAGAAATGTTTGCACTAAGAAGTTTTTTAATACTTTCCTGAACTGTAATATCATCTAAAGTAGAAAGATATAATTGCTTAATAAAATTTTGTGTGTCTTCTGAAAGTGATACATTGTCTAAGACAGAAAGTAATAACTGCTTAACTATAGCATCAACTTGCTCTTGAATAGCTACAGAGTCATAGACATTCGCTCTTAGAGGTGTTATTCTGATTTCTATGTTTTCATTTACATAAATCATTTTATAAAATACCTCTCCTCGCCCCGAGATGGATATTGGACACCATTCCAATCAATATGTTTACAGAAAATACCAGTATCAATCATAAATGGATATTCTTTTTTCTGATATTCAGACCAGCCAGCTTTCTTTAAAACACCCTCTCTTTTAATTCTTGAACATAGAGTTAAATCTTCAGTGCCTGTTACATTAAACCATTCAAGTTTTTGGGGGTCATAATAGGTTTTTGCAGGAGTCTCAAAAACCTTCCTCACCTTTAAATTGGATACAATATATTCTTCGCTTTCATTCCACAACACCTTTAAAATAGAATTATGTATTAAAGTGCAACCCATTGGAATACCATCCACCCAAACCTCATCTCCCATCTTCCATTTGGTGTAATAACTGTTTCCTCTACCCCTATAAACTAATGGTTCACTTGGCACACTCTTTGTAAAGTATAGTCCAGACCACATTGGTATTTTGTTTGCAAGCATCCTCTCATTAATTTTCAAGATAGTGGTTGGTGGTAAAATCACATCATGGTCAATAAAGAAAAGCCATTCAAAATCCTGTTCAATACATTTCTGCACTACAACATTCCTCGCATCAGCTACAAGAAAACTAAGCGGTGAGCATTGGTCAAGCCAATGTAAGCAATCAACCTGAGACCAGTTACAGGGGATTACCTGCCCATAGCGTGCTATTACCCATTCAGACCGAAGTAACCCTGTCATTGGTATCCCTACCATAATTCTTTTCGTCATATTCTCTGAGGAGACAATCAAATCCCCGCTATAGTTATCTTTATATTTTTTCTTCATGTTTCCTCATTACTACTTCTAAATTACCTGTTAATTGCCATACAGGGAAACCTTTTTCAATCCTCCAGGGCTTGGGTTTATAAATCTGATACAATGGATAATCAGGGTCAAAGTATTGAAATGTAGCCTGATTAAAACCGTTACAATGGGTTGGGTCTTGCCAGAATCCTGTAGAGCCAGCATAAGGTGTTGATAAGGCAAGTTGACCGTTGGGCTTCATGATTCGCCATAACTCATTGAAGAAGTCTATGGTTAGCCAGGGCTTAATGTGTTCAATGATGTGAGAACCCACTATGGTCAAGCAACAATTTTCGGGCAAAGGATAAGGAAATAACTCAAGGTCATGAACTATATCCACTCCCTTAACTTTTCGCTTATCCATACCAATAAAGTTAGGTTGCTTGTTTTCACCACAGCCAATGTCAAGTGTAATCCCACCTTTGGCTCTGATGAGTTTCCTAATACTTGATGTCATATCACTCCTTAACTGAAACGGATTTGGTAAGTCGTGTAAACATCCTGATTCGTGTTCAGCGTGCTTGAAGCATAAGTGTTGCCAGCAAACAATGTGGCGGCAGTTGTTGTTGCTGCGAATAGTCCTACATTGCTGATGTTTGCTGCTGCTGAGATAAACGAAGCACTTGACATGAATGATGCTGTAAATTGTGCGGTTGTAGAACCTACATTAGCATAAGTTACGGCTTGCCGCTTTGTGCTTCCCATAATCTCACCCGCCAAGACTACATCACCAGTCGCTGGAACACCACCAGTTCCTAATGCAACGAAACCTATCTGGCTTGAACCTGCCGATGCACCAAGCAGACGGACAAGAAAGTTAAGAAACCCAAGATTGGTTACCTGATTCGGACCAACAAAACCAGAATCCCCAACGATTTTCCCATTCTCAACGAGTGCAACTCTTGAGAACCCTTTGATTTTTACTCTGTCTTTGTTCATTTGAACCTCCTCCTATAATAATGTAACCTCTGCATCTATACATTCAGATACAGAGATTGAAAGTGATGCTACTCTATCGTAAGTTATCTGGTCATATCGTGCAGAGTCAAACATTTATTTCCTCCTCAACGCCATGCCAAAACTCCGAGTATCAGGTCTCCAGCCAATGTAAAACTCCCATCCTGACTTAAACTTCTTTGAGATAAACGGTAAGACCAGATTCCACGACTGCTTTGTATTCCACATCTGCGTATAGTCAAGGTTGCGGTCTTTGAAGCCAATCCAGTAGAACATGAAATTATGGAATGGATTTCTAACCATCCATAATATCCACCTTATCCATTGTGGTTTGCCAGTCCACTTTTCAGCGGGTGGCATCGGCTCATCAAAATTGCCCAGTGGATTATATTTTGAGTTCCGGTTCATCTTAATATCTCCTGTAATGTCTGAATTATTATATTCATCACAACAGCATATGTCCATTAAATGTTGCAAGGTTTATACTCCCACTAATTATTTTATCAGTACCTGAGTTTTGCAATGCATAAACCTCAAAATAATCTGTAACAGCATCCACAAGCACATCACAACTTATATGGTGGCTAAATGAGTCTGCAACAGAGGCAAAATTCTGAACCCTTTTATATAAAACACCGTTTTTATAAACAGTTAAGTGCATTTCCCCCTGGTCTGGCATTGTTGTCCAATGAATAGTCGCATCAATATGTCCCTTGCCTATAATTCCAGGCACCCATTTTGAATTAGCCGCATCATATGCTGAACCAACATCATATTCCTCTGTGGTGAATGTTATTTTTGTCCAAGTTCCAGTAACAATTCCTGTTTGGTTAGTTCCGTCTTTATGAGCTGAGAATTTGGGCAAACTACCAGTAAGTGCTAATCTGCCTATTGCTGTTATAGCTGCTTCAGCCCATGTATCCACACCTGTCGTATAAGCTATCTTATCTGCTGCTGTGCCAAGTGCTGCAAGGCTGGTTAAGGTTGCATCCAAGTCTTGTTTCCCAGTCTGAAGTTCTGTAATATGCTTTGCAATAACCCTTAATTCAACCGCAGTTCCAGAAGCATGGTCTGCTGCAACTGTCCCATCATAACCTCTGGTTAAGGATGTAAAAGCATCAATGGTTCTTGTGCCAACCAAAATCCTCTCATTCTCAATAGTAATAGCAAAGTTAGAAGCAGGGAATAAAGCCCCACCACCTGCTGCAACACTTAAAGAAACATCCGCAGCAACGATTGACGCAGCCAGTGTTGAACTCGCACGGTTTGTAATCTGAAGATAAGCCATTTTTTACTCCTCCTTTATTCTATTGCATGCCATTATCTTGCTGTTCCTTTCTTTTTGTCATAACTTCTTGCACCAACATAACCAAGATAACCAGAACCAAACAACACCCACATTGAATCAGGGATAGAGTTTAACCATGCAGTCACACCTGTGGTTATATTCTTAGCCTGTTCTGGAGCAAAGGCGAATATTAATCCCATTGGAAAAGCAGCAAGGATGTAGATGTAAACGACATAAAGAAATGCAGGTCTTGCCCTTGATGTCCACTTATCTTGGCTGGATGCTTCTGCCACTATTATGGCAGTCCTTCCTTGTTCTATAGACGCTTCCAACTCCTGAAGCTTTAATGCTATCTCTGCAGCCTTCGTGGCGTCTATTGGTTCTTTCCCAGTTATTGCAGTTCTAATGTCTTTTGCCAGAGTTCCAATTCCTGAAAACAAACCACCAATGTCTAAGTTAGCTAAAGATATTCCCATTATGACCTCCCATTGTTGTCTATACTATAATGATTTCCGTCACCAAACCACCCACCCCATCTACATAAAGGATGCAAGGATTCCCAGAACTTGCCAAAAGGCTTATGTGCTTCTGTGTTGGTTAAATATGCTCCTTCGTTTGAGAACAGGTTTATATCAATCGCAAGACGAGCATAATGGTTTGAGTTTACTTTGTGCCCATCTCTCGCCCACAAATCTCCTCCTGTGGTATGATACTCCTTGTGCATCTCATCAAGTAATCTTGGGATAAGAGTCATTAAAAGACTCTGCTTTTCTCTTAGTGTCATTTTAACCCCCTAAGGTCATCATGTATGACATTTAACTTATCAATTAATCTGGATTCAAGACCAGATAGTTTCTCAATCAAAACTTCAAAATGATTACCAGGATTACTTTTCCTGTTCTCTAAATATTTCCACACAATTCTAACAAGAATTTGAGTTCCTACAACACCACCTACAACTGAACTTACCATTCCATAGTCCATATCATCTCCTGTTTACCTATCTATTTGAAATTGAATCTCTCCCAAGTCCTGCCCAGATGTTTCATCCAGTATAAGAAGAGCAAGGTATTCAAAATACTTTCCTGTTTCATCCCTTGCTTTTGTGTCATGAAGCTCGCTAAGAGCTTTGGCATAAACACCTTGAAGGAAAACATTTCTCCACTTTCTATAAAGGGTAGAGATACGTATTCCTGCAAGGTCAGTCAAAGATAAATCTACATAGTAACGAAGCTGGATGCCGTAAGTGGCGTCTGGGACAAAGTCAAAGAAAAACTCACCATAGTCTTGGTCTCCAAGTGTGGCGTAGGTTGTGGGCTTGCCTGATGTTGTTGGGTTTCTTAACACATCTATTTGAAGTGTGTTTGTAGGAGGAAGGTATATGTGTTCTGTTATGATTCTGTATGTGTCAAGTGCAACAGGTGCTACGGTAAAGTTTGGTGTCACGGTTGCGATAAAGGTGGTTTCATTGTATGCTGATATTTGTGAGCAACTCCCTTTCGCTGTTCCAGAAGTGATTATAATATATTTGCCTACAATCGCAGTCTCTGTGGAAGTGTCTGTGGAAGCAAGTGTTATTGAACTTGTGGTGCCAGTTTGAGCTATCCCTGTTGTGTCTCCATTAAGAATAGACATCGTGAGGTCTCCACCATAGTCAGAAGGAAGTGAGTAACGATGGACACCAACAGTGCAGACAAGGAAAGATGTTTGGAATAATGACTTCATCTTCTTCTGCACTTTTGCTGATGCAAGAAAGATGTCATTTTTGATTTCCTCCATCCACAAATTTTTTGCTCTTGTAGTAAGTGCAGCATCAGGAGCAGAATGTCCTGCTTTATTCAAAGCTTCAGAAACAAGAGAATCCAATGTTGGTGCAGTAGGTATAGCCATATTAATTCACCTCCGATATCTTTTTGCACTGTGAAATAAACACGTCTTGTGGTAAATCAGACTTCATCTTGTTACATATCCAACAACACGACACCACATTCCCCAACACATAACCAACTTTGCTGTCTATACGGTCAAGCCCTATTGTTTGAATGGATGAACCACAAAATGTGCAACTTTTCCCCCAAAAACCTTTAAATTCCTCCCATGTTAAGGAAAAAACATGTCCACGATACCCAGCATTCCTTTTATACGCTCCAAACCTGCTCGCTGGTGTTGCATAATACTGGGATGACGAAAGCGTAGAACAACTTTTACAAACATAATCATAAAGACTTCTGCGGTGCTTTGTCCAATTCTGTCCTATATTCAGTTTTTGACCACACACTCTACAAAGTTGATGCAATCCATGCAAAGACTTTTTCATAATTCCCTTTTTTTATCCAGTGGGTGTTTTGCGTCATAACACGATGGGCAAACAAGTGCTTTCGTTACCCCATCTTCCTTAAGTTCCTCAATACGATAATCAAACCCACATCTTGCACACTCTTTCCAACATGAACCAGGCTGAAAACCTGAAACCCCAAAACTATGTGTCACACGCATAAGACCTCCTAATGCCTTTTCACGGTGTGAAAGGACATTTAACTCTTTCTCATTAGAAGGATGATAGAGTAAGAATCTCCTATTGAGTGTCCTGTTGTAGTAAAGAGAATATTTCCAGTTACTCCTACTCCAGCGTTGTTTTTAAGCCCACCAAACACAGAGAAATCCATGTATCCACTATCTGAAAGCTCAAAGATACGAACATCTGTGGTTGCATCCCAGAGCAAAGTAACAACCATTCCTACTACTGAATACCAAATTTCCTGAATATCAACAAGTGTTGCAGGGGGAATGAGAGCTGAAACGTTTACCTTTACCACTGCTAATTCACCAGTCCCGTCACTAAGATTGGTGAACTTCATTACAGTTGTTTTACTTCCATCTACTAAGGTTTGACTGGATACTGCGTCTGCCATTTAAAACCTCCATGTTAGGGTGAGGGGGACAGTGCCCCCTCATCACATTTCAAACTAACTTACAGTTACTCCAACCGCCAGAGGGCGATATCTCAAGTAGTGTTTCCAAGTTCCTGTGGTTGAACCTACAGCAATTACTATCGTAATGGTCCCTGCTGGAACTACTAATGGTGCTGTCATTCCAAGATTTGGTCCACCCACACTCAACGAAGGCACTGAGGCTAATGCTGTGCCAAGAAGTGAGATTGTGTATCCTGCTGCAACACTTGCAAGCGTGGTTGTAGCACCAGAAATTGTGGTTGCTGCACCCACAGTTGGTGTTGCACTATACTGTAATGTTGATGCTGTAGTATCATTACCTGTTACACACTCCGATACCAAGCCTTCAACGAGGATTGAACCACCTGCAACGGTAAAGAGTGTGTCAGCATTTACCATTACTGCTGCAGCTTTTGCAGCCACTCTTTCCTGTAAATCTGCTGTTCCTTTAGTGTATGCTGCAAGCGACTTCGTTGTGCCAGGAACATAAACACTGGCATCAGTCTTACGTCCTATCGCATCACGAATGGTCGTATCTGTCACGGCGTCTGCTGTTGGGGCATCAAAATAACCATCAACAACAGCCAATGCTGCATCTAAAGTTGTTCCTGTGTCCACAAGAATAGCAGACACATTTGATGCTATTGCTGATAAGTCTCCTATGGCTATTGCATTCCCAGAACCTCCAGAGAACGCTGCACCTGCTGCTGAGTCAAAACCATCTACAGCCCATGTAGAAGTGGTGGCGGTGTCAACAACATTCTTAGATAGGTCAGTCGTGCCTGAATTGTAGAATGTCCCACCAATCTCAATGTTGTGGCAAGCGGTTGTGTGAAATTCAACTATGGCAACAAAGGCCACACCATAGAAGTCCACATTAATTCTTGCCTTATCACAACCAACAAGCCTCACAGCATTAACACATGCATCCCCTGCAATGAAACCTCTATACACAAGGTTCACAGTCAAAAGATCTGCTGCTGCGGTTGTCAATATTGCGTTGACACATTCAACCGTAGCACTTGCATCCTGAACTTCAACATCCAAGTAACAATTCGCTGCCGACACAACAATCGGACTGACAACACTGTCAATAGACGGTTTAATCAGAATGTTCTCAATACTGATTGATGCAGCAGATACTGTCATTGTTGCATCTGTTGCAGAGAAGGTAAGGGTTGGTCTATCTGCTCCAGAACCAAGACCCATGATTGAGATACCAGCTACATCACATGCTATTGCTCCTGCTGTAGCTACTGTTTCTGTATGCCCAGGCATAACAAGGATTATATCACCTTTGCTTGCTGCGCATCTTCCAACTGCGTAATCTATTGTAGCAAATGGTTTCTGGTGTGTTTTGCCATGATTCCCATTTGAACCAGTTGTAGAACTTACCCAATACACCATCCCCGAATAGGTATTGACTATCGGGACACCTCTGATTAGAACACCATTCAGAAAGCCCCCAGGGTAGTTACTTATGTTCATTTAAACCCTCCTAACACATTATATTTTCTTCTACCTCTTTTTTGAATGGGGGAGGGTGATAGGTTTTTTGTAACCTCCACCCTTTTACCCACTCGTGGAATCCTCTTAACCAATGGTCTTGAAAGACTCCGTGTAAGTCTTGCCACTATGCACCAGCACTTCCATAAATGCATCTTGGGTCGGTCCAACCTGAAGATGCTCTCATGGTTGTTTTGTATTTCGCATTCTCTGTATCAAAGTCGTTGTCCTGAGTAAACTCAGGTCTCCTTCTCCAGAACCACTGCAATCCGTTTTGGCGGTTGGTTGTGATAAACCATGCATCAGTGTCTGTTACCCAATGGAGGATAACATATCCACCAGGAAGTGCTCCCTTTGCAGGGTTTATTGCATTGTTTGCTGTGTCAGGTTCTTGGGCTGATTTGAGTATCTTCTCAGCCATAAACCAGTTACTTGCGTGAAGGAGAAGCTTCTGAGGCATTACCTTTATCTTCTTTCCTCTGTCATCAATAAAGTTGACTTGGATGTCAATAAGAGCCTGCTCAAAAGATGTGATGTCAAGGTCTGCGGCAACGGAAGGAACATTTGAGTAATTTCCCCCACCACCGTATGTTGGATGTGCTGAGTTGCACAAAGTTTTGCCGTCTCCACCCACATAGGAGGTGTTAAATGCTCTGTTCAGATGGTTTGCTGCAACAGTTTCAATGGCTTCATTGGCACTGGTGCTTAATGCTTTCGGCATATTTTTTATCTTCCTGTAAAGGTCGTCTTCAACCATCACTCTTGACACACTGAAGCCAAGACCATACAAAAGATGTGTATACCGTTTTGTGTAACCATCGTAGATTGTGTCGTATGAGATAGCGGTTGATTCAGCTATCTCAGGGACTACTCCAAGCTGAGTTATGCTGTGGTCTTCTTCATAGTTTCTTGTTGACGTTTCTAATGCCATAAACTGTGTGTATTCTGTTGACCACATATCTTGACTTGCATCCCAGATAACCCTAAAACCAGGGGTAAGTAACGCTGATATGTTTCCAGTTACGAGAGCCATTTACATTACCTCCTTATACACCTGCGACAGCAGCATTGAAGATATGTTCAGCTATCTGAACTTCTACATCTGCATTGTGTCCCCAGGCATTGTTTGGGTCTCTTGTGTCGCATAATCCAAGAATCCGAAGCTGTCCACCAGTTCCTATATCGCTCTCATCAAGTTCAAAACCTGAGAGAAATGTTGTTGCACTTCCACTGCCAGCAAGATGGTTTGCTGTTGCAAAAACATCTACTGCCGAGGAAGTGATTGCTCCTGCATCGTCCATCTGAACCCCAAAAACAATATAAGGGTCATCATAGACAAGAACCTTTGTTATGCCTGTAGCAGCAGCAACCTTGTATTCGGCTGCAACACCAATGACAATAACGCCATCATTAGCTGCTGAAGCTTCAACTGTCCCACCTGCAACAACTTTCAAAAGGTCTCCTCTGTAAACAGTCGCACTTGCAGTCAACGTGTAACTGTTTGCTCTTATTTCCCCCCCAGTTTTATGGCGTGAAACCCAAAAACCAATCGGGGCATCTATGTTTGCCATAGTTTGTTAACCTCCTACTTTCCTACTTCAATCTTAACTGAACCATAAGCACGAGAACCGTGACCAGGGATTGTGGTTTCATCAACGAGTTTGTTTTTCATTGATTCTATTGAATCCTCTGTGAGCTTTGCAAAGAACGCTTCACGAGCCTTTGCTGTTTCTTCAGGCATCTCACATAAGATGAGTGTTCGTTTCTGCACAGTTGTGTCTATCTGTGTTCCATCTATGATTGTTTTTTCGGGAGCAACATCGTTAGATGCTCCTTTTGTTCTGGTAACAGGAATCCAACCCTCTTCAATCTTCTTGTTAAGCTGGTCTTTAGCAACCCAACGGAGTCTATAGCCTGGTCTGCGAAGTGCATCAGGAACATTTAAATAGGATGCAGGTTTCCATGGTTGGGTGGGTTTTTTTACTTCACCTTTGATTTCTTTTGTTTCCATTATGTTTTACCTCCTTCCATTAATGCAACCTGTTTGGCATAAGCTTCCAGTGGAATATCAAGCCCCTTTGCCATTGCAACCTGTGCAGGGGTGAGGGTTATTGTTGTAGTTTTTGTTCCTCTAACCCCACTCACACCTTCTACACCAGATGGAGGCTTTACCTTGACAGAAGGTTTATCTGGTTTCCAGTCAAACCTTGCTTCTACTCTCCGCCCACCTTCTGCGAGTCTTTCTCCTATGGGCTTCTTTGCCCATTTAGGGTCTCTCAAAAGGACATTGTCCATCTCATACGCCGCCTGTATCATCACTGGGTCAGCAGTGTCACCATTGAACCAGGGGGTGTCTTCAATGAAGGCTATAAAAGCGGGGTCTACCTCAACATTTTCCTTCTCCTTACTCTTATCCCTTTCCTTCATTCCCTTTCTATACTTTATGCCTTTGATTTCATCCTTTGCTTCCATAATCTCATCATCTATATCAGCAATTTCTTGATAGTTGAATGTTTTGTGGGCTTCCACCTTCTTCACCTTCAACTCTGCAAGATAGGATGTGAGCTGTTTTATTTCCTCATCAGACTCATCCTTCCCAGATGTGATGGCTTCACGGGAGAGTTCTACTTGAGATTCTATTGCTTTTGCAAGTCTCTCGTTGTGGGACTTGAATTCAGCCATGAGTTTCTCGGTGTTCTTGCCTTTCTCTTCATAATCTTCAACCTTCCGCTCAAGAGCCTTCATCTGACCATAGACCTCTTTGAATCGTGGAGAGTCAGGAGTTAGTTTCTCCTGTGCTTCACGTGGGTCAACCTTAGCCTTCACCGCCAGCTTTGGCTCTTCCGCAATCTCTACTTTTACACCTGCTTCTTCTTCAACAACTGTTACTGTTTCTTCTGCCATAAATCCTCCAGCTATGCTTTGCATAGAATTTCGCACATCTAAGATGTGTTTAAGTCCTCTTTACACTATCTTTTAAAGAAATCATCTTTTTTCTATCAAAAAGTTCTTGATGCCTTTTTGCTAAAACAGCATCCCTTAGAGACTTTACAATATAAGGGTCAAATTCCTTCCTCCAGTTATGATAGGGTAGTGGCGCTTCTTCAAGAGGCATTTCCATAATATTATCAAGATTCCATTGAGATTCCCTATAATCTTTAGTCTTGCCTATATCTGACCATCTATATTGCTGGTGTTCGGGTTGCCATGATGGAGATAACCCCCTTTTATATGCTTCTCTATAATCATAAGTAAGGTCATCTGGATTATATGAAATCCCTGTATTCTTTGACCATTGACGCAACCACATTCTATATGCACTCTCTTTTTCATCTGACCAATCCATTTATCTCCCCCAAATTGCATCTAAGATGTGTCATTTTGATACCCTCTTTACTGCGTCTTTTAAAGACATTCTTTTTGAATGTTTAGGTAAATTTTTAGGTGTTTCATACTTGTCTGCCCACCTTTTTGCTATTTTTGGATGCTTCATCCATAAATACTTGCGTTGAGCTTCTGATTTAAATGGCATTATAAAGTTCCTTCTTTGCCACGACTTTGGCAAGCAAATCTTCCTCATTCATGAGCCTATACCTTTTACCCTCTAACTCTTGCCAAGCTCCACTATACCTTCCAAAAAGAACTGTATCGCCTGGTTTGCAGAAAGTAACCTCATCACCCACCCCGATAACATAACCAGTATTTGTCCTCATCTCCCCATCTCTTTTGGAAGTCTCAGGAACATATAAACCACTAACTGTTTCAACCTCAATCTCATAAGCCATCACCCTTTGACCATATAGTTTATATGGAAACTGGTTTATGAGTTCGTTTACATCAACCTGCTCTACAGTTACTTTGGGTTGAGGAACAACCTCTTTTGGCTTTGTTGTCCACTTCATCTCTGTTACTTTTGCACCATTACTCATTTGCACTCTCTCCTTTTTTTGAGTGAATTAAAGTTATAACATCTTCTAATGCTTTCACAACACCAGATTCAATGATGGCTTGTTTCTCCCTTTCGTTGATAAGGTGTTTATACATAGAGTTTAACTTTTCTCTTTTAAGTTCTTCAAGCTCAAGGAGGAATTGTTGGGTTCTGTCTGTTTCTACCCATTCCTTCCATTCGTCAAGGGTGATGTTCATTTCTGCACTCCTTTTGTTTGAAGATAATGCCCTGCCACATGCTCCAGACGGTGTCTCTCAACAAGCTTTTTGGATGTGGGTGTGAGTTGAGAAGCATACGCTCCTGAAATCAAGTCTTCAAGAACTTCAAGGTGATGTAAATGGTCTTGATGTGGAAGAACTGTTGCTGGTTTTTCCATAAGCATCAAAGCGTTCTCTTCTTCCTGTGCCATGTCAGGAGGGGGTGGAGGAGGCTTAAGAAGCATGTCAACATTAGGAATCTCAAGAGCTTCAAAAAACCTCTTTCTTGTGATATAGACAGCTTCAGCATTTTGTGGGTCAAGTTCTATGACATTCTTCAATGCTTGTTCAGCTTTCATAATCTTCTCTGCGGTGGAGGTGATATTTGGGTCGGAGACAGGAATGACATCAAGTGTGCCTTTGAAGTCAACCCGCCCTATTGTGATGGAGTCACCCTGTGGGATTTTGTTATCACCCAAAGCCTTAAAGTATTTCTGTTCGTCAAGGAAGATTCCATTAAGACGATATATCTTAGCAAGTTCTTGTTTGAATGAACGATGGATGCGTTTGTGGATGCTGGAGAAAACCTTTCTGCCTTCTTCAATCAAGGCAAGAACGGTGGAGGCTGGAGTGTCTGAAGCAGGAAGCTGCCCAGTCATGGTTTCACTTATACTTGAGACAAGTTTGGAGTATTCATACAACAAACCCAGAACTGCATAAAGGGTCTGGTTTGGACCCTTGAAGTTGAAGCTGTAGATGGCTTTTTGCATGTCATCAAGATGCATATCAACTTCTTGGTATACACCCATCTTGAACTTAAGTTCACCTTTCTTCATCCCACTACGCTTGGCAATGAAACCACCTTGAAGGTTCGCAAGACTGCCAGCGTCTATAACCTCGTTGACAATGGTGTTGGCACTTTCATTCAACCCACGAATGAGAGTTCCAAAGCCTAAGTCGTAGAATCCTTCTGGGTTTGGAAGGAAGCCATATTTTGTAAAATATTCAATAGTCTGTTCTTTTCTTGTCTCATCCATTGTTGTTCTGTTTGTGATGCGAAGAACCACCTTGTCAAGTAAGTCAACAGTGATGACAACAGGCTCAGCAATTCCATCACCATTGATGTCCCATTCTCTGTGCTGTTCAAGAATGATACGAGGAAGGTTGATGGTTCTGGCATCTTTCTCTCCGACTGCTTTGTCTATTGCATCCTTTATTGGTGAACGAGGAACTGATGCGTTCTGATAACTTGAATCCCAGGTCAAATCCCAACCCTTTTGGATGAAGATGTTTTCACTTACACGTTTCCTTATATCATTTTTGTATAAATACAAAACGTGGGTTTTGCGTGGAGCTTCATCAAGCCCATAAGCACCATAATTCACAACAAAATCTGCGGCTGAGACATAGCATGAGGTAACCTGCTGTTTTACAACATCGTAGTAGGTTTTTCTAAACACACACCCAACAATAGGAAGCTGGAGGAGGGTTTTATCCATTCCTTCCTCATAGTTCTTGATGTCATAGTAGAGCTGGAAGTTCATAAATTTACCAACCCTCTCACCACGTTCTATATCCTCATCTCCTGTATTGACTACCTGGACTGCGCCTTTTGCAGGAAAAAGAGCATCGTATGCTCTGGCATGGAATTGAAGAGCAGCAACAGTAAGAAGGGGAAGGTTTACGTTGCTACAACCTGACCAGGGTGAGGTCTTGATGTCCATAAAACTTGTGAAGAGTTTAATCTGGTCTGCAGTGTTGTCTTCCCACGTTTTTCTACTATCAAGGTCTTGGATGTATTCTTCTACTACCACAATACCCATTTCTTCAACAGCTTTCTCGCCTGTGAGAAGAGTTTTTTCGTTGTAATATGAAGGAATCTCCTGTTCAGTTCTGCTCAGAATGGCTGGAACAAGGTTAAGTGTTTCAGCAATCTCAATACTCCTTGCAAGCCCCGCTTCTTCGCCAGCTTTTAGGCTTAGGTCAACGATTGCTGAGCCATCTGCAAGGATTTGTGCGTTTGCGTCTATTGGCTTCTGTTCTGGCACTTCAATTTTGTTTTCCATTAATATCCTGTCACCTTACTCTTTCCTGTATTTCTTGAATCATTTGTGGAAGAGTCATCATCATCATAAAAAGGTATCTGACCAACCCACAATGGGTCAAGATTTTCAAGCCGATACCAGTCTTCCATTATGTGGTCATCCCTATCCATAGGTTTCTGCTTCAGCCCTTTTGTGGTTTGGGTATCTTTTCTCCAATCATCCCAACAATAACGAGTTATCTCGTATCTAAATCTTGTGCAATCTGCACTGACATAAATCCCAGGAATGTCTTTATCATTAAACTGCAAGCGTCTTTTGCATGCGATGATTCCACGTTCTTTGTCTTTAGATGCAGCGATAGGATAAGGGGTGTTGAGACCAAAGTCAATAAGGTCAAGACGAAGACAGGATTTTGTGGAAGGGTCTGGGGTGGAAGCAAGTGGGTCTATGATGATATATTCAGGAATCTTTCCCCTGCATTTTGACTGAATCGCTTCTACAAGTTCTGGGGCTGTGCAGTCTATAAAGAGTTCATCAACGATGAAGTGTAAACCATCACGCCGAACACATAGGAAGAGGACAGCATGGGGTATACGTGGGTGGGGGTCTATTGCAATGTAAAGAGTGTATTCATCTTTGTGTTCACCTTCATACCAATCAGTGAAGGGGTCTATGAGGTGTTTATCAGAAAAACCTTTATAGACCAGACCACTCAGGAACATAAAATGTCCCTTAGCCCGCATTATCATTTCATCCTTGTCAAATTTTTGCAGGATACGAATTGCAGCGTGTTTGTTGATTGCCACATTGTCAAAAATACAAGCAAAGAACACATCTATCTGTGGGTCACCACCAGGAATGGTGCGGAAAGACATCTCTCCTTCAAGAGCGTCTATGATTCTTCCTTTATCATTCATAATAAGGTCATAGTTCTTCTCAACCTCTCTTCCACGATTGAGGTAGATGTCATCATAAAGGTAACGCAGAGCTCCAGATATTGGGGTGAGGGAAAAGGTTTCTTCTCCATCTGTATCAACAAGTCTCATAAGACCTTCATCCCTGATTGATTCGGGGGGTTCTTCATCATACCCAATACTGTGTCTGGAAGTTCCACCATGTTTTGTGGTTTCTTGGTCATAATACATAAATTCAATAAAGCCTCCATGACTGTTTACAATAGCACGAATCCTTCCAGAGTCTTTAATCACATCAGAGATGGCATCAGAAGGAACAAGTTGTTGAATGTAAGGATAAACCACTTTGGTGAATGAGTTAGGATAATCTTCCATGCAGAACCTTAAGCGTCTGGTTGGGTCAAGTCGGTGGGAGGGAATCATTCCTATAAGGCTCTTTGGGGCTTCACCCACAAACTGCATTGCATAATCTTCAACATGACTATAAGTCTTACTGGAGCGGTTTCCACCGAACAATGCACGTGTCTTTGCGTTTGAACAATGAAACATCATAGGAACATCGTTGGGAATGTAGAGATAAAACTTGCAATCTTTTGGAGAAGCCCATTTGTCTGTAAGTTCAAGCAACTCAACAAGCTCTTTGCGTGAAGCGGTCAGGGTTGCTTGTTTAATAGACTCCACATCAATATTAGATAAAGGCAACATTAATCTTTCCTCCAGTGTTTTCATGTCCTGAAACGTCATCTGATTCAACTTCTTCAAGGGTAATCACTGTTCCATCAACCTCTCTCAGCTCCCTGGCTTTCTGCTCAGCCTCATCCTTAATCCTTTGAACTCTGTCCAGAACAAGCTGGCGAAGTTCTGCTTCAGAAAGGGTAGAGTGGGTTATATTGCCAGCAAACTGAGCAAGAACCTTCGTTGTCTTTCCATACCCAGCCCTGTCAAGGACATCTTGAGCTGCAGAGAAACGTAGGGTTTCTGACTTAGACCCATGCATTGTCCTTTCCACAACCTCAAGTGCAAGAGGACTCAGCTCTTTCAACGTCTGTGTGACATCTGCAACACCACCATCTCTCAAGTCCTCAAGCCTTTTAATCTCAAGCTTAAACAGTGGGGAGTTCACAATAATAGACATCCTTCCCTCCCCCATCCCAATAGACCGACAGATGCGTGCTGCTGTCTCACCCAGAACCAGTCTCCTGGCTATCTCTCTATGATATGGGCGAATGTATGTCAGAGCAAGATTTTCAACATTCTGACTCCAAATTTCAGGAGTTCTACCCATTTAAACCACCTTCATAATCTCATCAACAAGGTCTGTGAATTGCTTGATTGTTCTGATGTTGATGAGCTTCTTTTCTTGAAGCGTCTTGGCAACATTAAACGCCTTTCGTGTGATGTCAACTGAAGATGGATAGACATAATAGTCATTCCATGGTCTGAAACAACGCCCATAATACCAATCTGGGGTCAGAGTACCTGTTGTCCCAGCCCCTACCCTCGTCACCCGTGTGCCTAATATGACATCTGCACTTTCCACCAGCCTACACGTTGTATTCGCTCCTGAATCACCAAACACCACATACTTCTCATCACCTTCTCGCATAAGTCCTCCCTTATGATTATTCTACCTCTTACCTTCATTCTACCACCTCAGTGAAGGGAAGTCAAGGGAAGTGGGACATACAACAAACATCATAAAACAAACAACAACTGTTGCAAAATGTTGCAAAATGTTGCAAAACAGACAGAGTAGAATGTAAAATTTTGTGAGGAGGGACTATAAATAAAAGACAATTTTTATCTATCCCCCCCTCCACCCCTCTGTCAAATGAACACTATTTACACCGTTAAAGGCATAAAGGGCTTGACTTTTTGGTCGGGATTTGTTATAATAGGGATAGGAAAGTAAAGAAAGTGTTAACAAGAGGAGGTGGTTAAGGGAACAGAGCAAGGTCAAGACTTATAAGGTCAGCCAGTATGTTAGGAGGCGGTGGCTTTGCCACCTATACACTTAAAATAGTGCATCTTGAGAGTGAGGCTTTGGGTCTGACTCCGAGAGCGAAAAGGAGAAAACGATGATTGAACTTAAAGGGTCTTATTGCTTTGAGGGTGTTAAGGGAAGTCAAAAGGCAGTCTATGAGGTCAAGTTTAAGGATGCTGATGCGGCTTTGACTCATATCATGACTAAATTTGACATAGGGCGGATTGTCAAGAACTTCTGGTACGGTTACCACATCAACGAGGTAAACAAGGTCGCAAAGGATGAGAAGACCGCACAAGAGGCGTATGACAAAGCAGAGGAAATCCTGGACGGGGATTTTCCTGACCTCATGTCTTTTGAAAGAGGCATTGACAAGGCAAAGACAATCTCGGTTGAGGAGAAGGAGCTGTTGAAGTTGGTGCGTGGAAAGGGATTGAGTCAGGCACAGTTTACAGAGATGTTGAAGGAACTGCAGTCAAAGTAAAGAAGGTGGGCAGGGAGAAATCCCTGCCCTCTTTTTCTGCTTGTGTTGTGGGCAACAATTCAAATTGAGGAGAAGGTTAGAATGAAAGCACACCCGTTTGAGTTACTCACAGGAGCAATATGTTGGATTTGGACAGGAGATGTTTTCGGTGGTATTGCAGGTATGGTTCTGGCAGGCATACTTCTAATTCTCCTGCGCCGCATCTTCAACATTCCAAGAGATGAGGAGGAGGAGGGTTTTAAGTTTTAAGGAGGCAGGGCAGGGCAGGAGGGCGTCAAAACCTTACAAAAAGGGGCTTTTCTGCCCTTCAAAAGGGACAAGGGATGTTCTCCCTTACCTTAAAACTTAAACCAGACAGCCAGTTGTCTTTTGGGACTCTTCGGGACTCTTGGGACTCTCCAGACAGCCAGAAGGGGCTTTCCCCTTTGCCTTGTTGTATGGAGTATGTCTATCTCTGTCTATCTCTCATATACTCTATATACATATATATATATATATGTATATATATATACATACTATGTATGAGAGATAGACAGAGATAGACAGAGATAGACAGACAAAAGACAGGATAGACAAGACGGAGACAAAAGGAAAGGGCGGTTTTGGCTGTCCCAGGAGTCTCAAGAGTCTCGTGGAGTCATGCGAGAGACATGGCTGTCTGGATAGGGGCATAGTGAGGCTTTTTTGCAACACTCAGGGTTTGAAGGGCACACAACGCAACCTTGAACGTCAAGACGGAGGACACAAGGGAGGACACGATGGAGGACACAATGAAGGAGAAAATGGATATGACAAAGGAATACACAGTGGAAGAGATGACAGAGATTGCAAAGAAAATGATTAAGGAGACTGATGAGCTGATGGATACGATAAAGAAGGTGAGAGAGTTGGTGGAGAAGGAGAAATCATGAGTAAGATGTTGCATTTTGTGTGTAGAGAAGAAGAGTTTGTGGTTGATGAGAAGGGAAGGATGATGCAAGCTGAGAGGTTTGGAGATGGTGAAGAGTTTTCAGGTGAATGGATATTTCTTGGAGTGTCAAAGCATCATTGGAGAAGAGGGATTGATGTGGTCTGCAAGGAAGGATTTGAAAAGCCTGAGAGTTTTGTGGGTGGGTATGTGTGGGATAGAGACTATGGAACAGTGAGGGAGTGGGGTGGGCAGTATGAAGGGAAATTGCCGAGAATAATGAAAGCGTGGGTTGTGAAAGAATAAATGGTCTTTCACGACGTGAAAAAGCATTTAAGGAGGTAAAATGAGCAAAACGAAAAAGACATACAAGGTGGAGATGGCATGGATAGTATATCAGGAGGCGAAGAAGGCGCAGGCGGAGGCGTGGGAGGCGTATGCGGCGGCGTATGAGGCGGTGGTAAAGGAGGCAGAAAATGACAACAAGAGAGCAGTCATGGCAGCAGACAAAAAAAGGAGGAGGTGAGAAAGGATGAAAACACAAGAAGAAATAAAATCAATCGTCACAACTGCCCTGAATGAGCGAGCGCTGAGGATTATGTTATTGGCAATTCTTGAGGGCAAATCTATCGCAGATGCCCTTGAAATTGCTGAGACATATCTGGAATAATCTCCTTGCCCTTTGTGGCTCTACAGACCAGAGGGGGCAACACAACCATGAACAATGGGGGCGGAGCTGTAGACCGCCGCCTCCTCTAAAAAAACAGGAGAGAAATGTTGGTTCAAAAAAGGGTGGAGGAGGTGAAGTCAAATGGATACCTATGAAGCTATAATGATTGCAGAAGGTGTTGAGAAAGTTGATGAGAAAACAAGGCTGGAGGCGTGGGCGTGGTTGATTAAGACGGGGTTATGCTGGAATCTTCAGGGTTGGTTTGGGAGATGTGCACATGCTTTGATTGATGATGGAGTTATCTCAGAAGATGGGGAAGTGTTGGAAGGTGGAGGGATAGAATGAAATACATCATCGCACTCGGAGGAGAAACGCCAATAGACCCCGAAAGGAAATTCACCTCCCTGCTTGGAGATTGGAATCCAAACGGAAGACTCGTGAAGGTTTCAGATGAGGATTATGACCTTGCAGCTGAAACTTGGAGTATGTTTAGAGGGAGTGTGGTTGCTCGTTCAACAAGGAAGGATTCAAAAGGAAAAAGGTATTTGAATCAACTTCACCGCTTAGTTGCACAGAGAATGTGGATAGGAAAGGAGCAATTTAACCACACCATCCTTGTGTTTTTCAAGAATGGTGACAGATATGACATGCAAAGAGAGAACCTTGAGATAAGACAAAGAGGTGCAAACAGGGAAAGAGACCCAGAACGAAGGAAGATGTTGAAAGAAATGACTGAGAGAATAAATAAAGGGAGGTAAAGCAATGTCCAGTAAGAAAGAAAAGGTGACTGTGTTAAACACGAATAGTGTCGGTGTAATTGTGAAAAAAGGTATTATAATTACCCATTTTTTTGTTGAAGCAAGTCTTGTGGTATTCCAAGAATGTGTTTATAACAGAGCTGATTACTATGTAGAAGGTGAGGGTGAGCAACCCACCTCCATTTTTCAATACATTGAACCAGAATCTGTTGAGTGGTTTTCAGAGTTATAGGAGGAGACATGCTTATGAAATGGTATACGCATGAGTCTGAAATCTTCTGCATACGTGGGTGTAGAGAAGGACTTGACGAGGAACTTCCAAGATGTGCGGTGAAGAGTATCTTTGGTGATGTTGAAAAACCTCATACGGTGATTATAGCAACGTGTGATAAGAAAACGTGGAAGAGGAAGGAGGCAAAGCAATGAAACTCTACTCCGCTTCTCTTAATTGGTATGGAGAAATTCACAACCTTTATACTCACGCTTGGTCTGAGGCTGATGCATGTGGGAAGTTCTTTTATAAACTTGCAAAGCGTGTGGGGGTGAAAGCTGGGGTGGTGTTTCAGTATTATAAGAAGAGAGGTGATGGGTATAAAGTAAAGGAGGAAAGAGATGAGAAAACCTGAAACGATTAAGCTTACTTCCATGTGGGCTTTGTTGGTGGGGGCATTGTTCATAGGTATTGCTCTTGGCTACTGGTGGAGAATGACTCAAATGTCAGACACTCTTGCAGAGATGAAAAAAGCACAGGCACAGATTGTTCAATCACTTACTGACTGTGAACAGTTGATGACTGATGAAAGAGAAAAAGAAAAGTAAAATGCTCTTTCAGGTCGTGAAAAGGCATTTTAAACAAAAAGGAGGAGGAGAGTAAACATGCCAAGACTTATATGTGTTCAATGCCAACACACACTCAAACCAGAGAAAAATGGCATTATAGTTGTAGAGATGTTCCAACAAAACACTGCGATTTATAAACTTTGGGAAGCTGACGTGTGGAGATGTCCCAAATGTAAGAATGAAGTCGTAGCAGGTTTTGCTAAGTATCCTCTTATGGAACACTGGCAAGGGAATATTGGTGCATTTTTTCAGCGTTTAAGAGATGCGGGTCATGAGTTTGTTAGAGAAGAAGAGATTATAACATGATGAAAAATCCCCCAACACCCAAGCTAAAATGTTCCAAATGCCACACTCTCCATGAAGTGTATCTTTATGGCACAGCCTTGTTTGGCACAATGCCACTTTGCGATAAGTGTGTGAGAGAAATTTGTGAAAACAAAGAGAAATATATTGCAAAAAGTGAAGAGGAGGAAAACAATGACTAATAAGGAGGCAAAATGAAAACAAAAGAATTACTAAACAAGATTGAGGAACTATTCACAGCGAAACTATCCGCTAAAACTGGATGGGGTCGGAACGAGATTTTGACAGCCCATAAAACCAGTGTATATGAGGCATTGCTGGAGGAGGTAAAGAAATGAGCGAACTCAGAGATAAATTTCTTGTAAAAGTAGGTGAAGGCAGGTGTTGGCATACAAAATCAGACTGGTGGTGTCCTAAGTGTGAAGCATATTTAGACGGGCATCAAGTTACATTTGAAGAGATACATCAGACTTGTGGAACACCTGTTTTTATAAAAGACATTAACCCCGATTTCTCAAAATGGGAGAACATGGAAAGGCTGTTGAAGCTGGCGGTGAAGAAAGGGTTATATGTTTATATATGGATAAGAGAAAACAAGGGGAATATAGAAGTAACCAAAGGTGCAGATTTTTGTAAAGACAAACGTGATATAGACATTTCTGCCATCCCTGACATCACAGCAGCCTTGATAGTTCAAGCGTTGGATGGTATTCTATGATGTCGTTGGTGGGTGGAGGCAAAGCAATAAACTTGAAAGCCAGCCCCATAAAAACAAGGAGAAATGAATGGAAAAAGACAAACCCCAACTTGTATTAATTGTAAGACAGAAACCAAAGGTCTCTGCAACAAAGTTGATTGATGTCCCTGAAAGTGGGCAGGCAACTGATGCTTGGCGAATTGAAATATACGGAAGACAGGAGGTAATTATTGATTACGTGTAACGTGCGGATAACCCGACCGCCAATAGCGGCGGGTTGATTGGCTGGTTATATTTCATTAAGGAGAGAGAGATGAAGACTGAAGAAGAAGTTAGAGAAGAACTTGAGGTGATGCTTAGGCAGCAGGAAAGGGAATGTAATCCAGATACATGGAAACACGTAACAGGATTCATAGGAGCATTAAGGTGGATATTGAATGAGCACTCTCATTCAGAGTGAAATATAACGATAAAGTTAACCCGCTTGTCGGGTTGAATGATTGGTTAGAAAGGAGATTATGAAAAGCGGAGATAAAATACCAACAATGGCAGGAACAATAGCAGTATTACCATTTGCAAATGAACATCCTTGTTTTGGTCAAAGGCAAGGATGGTGTGAAAATTTAGCAACATGGAGGATGGAGAATAAATATCTAATCCTTCATTTTTGTGATAAATGTAAACAACGTCCCGATTTATTCAACAAAGCAACAGACCAATGGATAAAGCTTAAAGGCAAAGGAGAAATAAAAAATGGGTGATGCTGCTGATGATGCTCGTGATAGAGAGGAGAAATTAAAACTAATATTTGAGGAGGAATTTCTGTCCCTCTCAAATAAAGAGTTATTTAAAGACACAGCAAGAGCAAGAAAGCCTAAAATTATAAGCATAAGAAAATGGTATAAGAAGTATGGAAAATTAAGTGATAAACAAAGATTTTGTTTGGCAGTGTGGCTATGGGAAAATTGTTGAATGTTTGCATCACAAACAATTTAACAAGGAGGATTTATGGGAGAAGTAGCAGTTAAATTTGTGAGGCAGATGGAAGAGTGTAAATCTTGCTATCAAGGAAAGAGACATGCTTCTGGCTCATCAACTGGTGTTTATAATTGTTCTGTTTGCAATGGCATAGGCAAAATCTACCGTCTATCAAAAATAAAGGTGGAGGCAAAGAAATGAAAAAATACATTTTCATCTCCTATCCATATACCCATTTTGGGTTATGGTATTATACAGAGATTTATTTTTATGAAGTATGGAGGTAAAGAAATGAACAAACCCAGAAAAGAAAGCACCACACTTAAAATTTTTGTTAAATCTTATTGCAAACCCTTGACTTTTTAAAGTCAAAGAGTTAAAATTATATATCATCATGCAAAACTTTAAGGAGAAACATGAACAGCAAACTTGATGCACTTTTAACATCTTTAGCCCCACACACAAGAGATGAAATACTTGAAGCTCTCAAGAAAGTGTTAGGGAAAAAGATTTCCAAGCCAAGAAAAGTAACATGCCAATGTGCCTACCATACCGTCACAATGCACAACCACATTACCTGCAATCTATGTAAAAAGAACCATGACGATGTATACCCCTTTGACATCCTCATGAAAGGTGTCCCACAAGATTTCTATGAAAAACAGACCAATGTTTTGTTTTGTCAGTATTGTGAAGAAGAACTTTTGAAGATTGAGAAGGAAGAGCTGATTAGAAGATTTATTTCATATCTGAGAGGCTTAAGTCTTTCAGTAAGGTAAAGAAGCAAATAATGCCTTTGGCGTTATAATTTCATTTAAAGGAGGCTTTCAATCATGAAGGCAACAAACATCAACTATAGTATTAAAGTTCCAGAGGGAGCAGAACCACAATCTGGAACTGTCTCAATGAACTTCCCAGAGAGCGTGGAAGAGGCTACACAGACGTGGGGAGAAGAAGTGGTTTTGAAGAAATGTCTTGCACAGGTCACGATTGATGCAAGAAGGCTGTGTTATGAAGCAGAAAGTGAGGAACAGGCTCAGGAAATGGTTAATAACTTCACTCCTGGGGTTGGCAGAGAAAGAATGACAAGTGGGGTAAGCCAGAAAGCACTGCTTCAGTTGCTGAAAGGAAGAAGCAAAGAAGAGATTGCGGCTCTTATTGCACAGCTTAGTTAAGTTTGGTGCATCCATGATACTGCGTATGGTGGAAACACCCCCAGATGTATAGGGGAAAAACAGACGCTATGTGTCATAACACAAAGAATGTGGGGCTTAGTTATGGAGTAGTCCACGCCAACCCCAATCACTTGCAGGTAGTCATAAAAGAAGACTTCTGTGCTTCTAAACTGGAATCCTGCTGCGCAGTATAAATAAAAGGAGAATTCATGAACAACCAAAAATGGTTAGACTATTCCACACTTGCACACTTCATGCGATGTCCACGAATGCACTACTGGCGCATGCATCGCCATCTCACAACAACAGGCATTGCTCGTGATTTTGGGAAGGCAATTCACATTGCACTTGCAACATGGAATAGAACAAAAGACCAAACGCTTTCTACCACTGCATTCAAAAATGCCATGTCTTCTGTCACCCAAGAAGACCCTAAACGAAATCTCACCACTGGGGTTGAAGGTCTCAATGCATACTTTGCAAGGTGGAAAGATGAAGAGTATAAAACAATAGATGTTGAGGTTGGTTTTGCAATAGATGTGCACTCCAAACATGGAGATTTTGTTTTCATAGGGAAAATAGACCGAATTGTGGATTCTCCCACACTTGGTGTTGGTATCATGGAACACAAAACAACCACAATTGGTGGTAACTCGTGGCTCAATCGTGCAGAACCAAACATGCAAATGGATGGTTACATCACAGCTCTTTCAACTCTTTATGGAAAACAACCCTTTGGTGGTGTGCTTGACATTATCCACTTTCATGAAAAGCCCGCCCAGAGGCATCTTGCAATGAGAATCTTAAAGACTAAATGGAGTGCTCAGGATTGGGCAAGGAATATCTCTGCATGGTATGATGAAATCGTTGTCTGTGATGAAGAGGACTTCCATCCAAAGAACACCGATAATTGTGTCCCTATCATCCCTGGGTTTTCATGTGAATACACTGAGCTTTGTTCAATGTATCCAGACCCATACGGTGTGGAGGAGATTCAAATACCTGGAAAATATGTTGTAGAGCCCTGGCATCCATACGAAAATAGGGAGATAATAGGAGGAGCAAAGGAGGAAAGAAATACATGAGACCCCAAAAACCCCTTCCGACACTTAAATGCGAAGAATGTGGGAGGGAGGTGGATGTGATAAAAGGTCAATTTTTGCATCAAACAGAAGATGGAGATTTCTGTAATGATTGTTTCCTAAGTTTTTTTGAACCAGAAGTAAAAAAGTGGGAGGATGAATAATGCAAAGGTATAGATGTGAAGAAAAGGAAGAAGAAAAGGAAGAAGAAAACGAAAATGTCAAGATTGCTTATGCTAAAACCATAAGTTTTCCTGTTGATTTTGATTTAAGACAGTTTGGAAGTTTTAAGGATAAGGCTGTTTTTTTGCCTACTCATGCTGACGGTAAATGGACAATGGGGAAGGATGAAGGAGGAGCGTTGATTGTCTTTTTGGAGAAGGTAGAAGATGCTGAGGAGTGAAAAAGGAGGACAAATGAAACTATTTAGCATTCTCTCAAACTATAAAAGTGACATCATTCCACGCAGATTTTTCATAAAGCTGAAAGATGCTGCAACAATGTGGTATATAGAGAAATGTTTAGAAGTGAGACTTGGGAGAAGGACTATTCACATCTCACTTCCTTTTACCAGAACTGAATTATAGAACTGAACAGAATAGGAGAAAAAATGACAAGAAAAGATTATCAAAACCTTGTTGACATTTCTATCCACCTCGCCAGAAGGGTAGGATTCAATGAAGAAATCTTTGCAATCGTGGCATCAGGACTTGCAGATAGTTATGGCAATTTCAACAAGGAGAAGTTTGTAGATGAGTGTTATAAAAAATGGGAGGGAGGAAAGAAATGATATTGATGTTAGCTGGAGAAAGCTTCACAGGCAAGAGTGTTTCTGCTGGCACATTCCCAAAGCCAATGTGCTACCTTGAATTTGATGTCAACGGAACAGAATCACTAAAACATGCAAAGAACAAAGATGGGAGTCTTGTTGTTCAGGATTTTGAAAAGATTTTTGTGAAAGCTCTATGTAAACAGAAAGTTCATGACTTGAGTTTCGTCACAGATATGGGTGGGAAGATGAGCAAAGGAGACCCACCAGAACATACAGCAGAATCCGTTGATGTCATCAAAGAATACAACGAGTATATGAAAACCTTGAGAGAAAACAAAGAAGGTTTCCAAACCCTTGTTATAGACTCCATGACATCTATGTTCCGCATCTGGATGGAAATGATTTTATGGATAAACAAAATTCCTTCTATCAGACAAAATGATTTTGGGACATTGACAGGTATTCTGGCAGGACAGTTTTTACCAAACCTTAGAACACTTCCCATCCCATACATCATCTTGGTCAATCATGTCGCCACAGAAGTGGAAGAAAAAACTGGCATTGTCTTGTCAGAGTTCCCATACGCACCAAGTAAAAACATGGGGAAAGGTTTAGGTAAACACATTGATGAACTATACAGACAAAAAATTGAAGGAGGTGATTACGTTTGGAGAACACGCAAGACAGGGTTCTTTCAAGCGGGTTCAAGGTTGAGTGTGCCTGAGTTGATTAAACCAGCCACGTTTCAGGAATTGAGTAAATATCTAAAATAGGAGGGAAAGGTATGACAGTATGTAGTGAAGGGCATAAAGAGATTTGTTATGAAGGAAGAGAGTGTCCTTTCTGTGTGGCAATAGAAGAATATGAGACACAAATAGGTGAACTTGAGCGGGAGGATGATGAGCTGGGGTTAGATGAGCAAAACACAAAAGAGTAGACACAACAAACCACATCCCTTTGGGATGCATATTACGTATTTGGAGGATTGAAATGCCAGGAATATTTGACATTGACTTAAGCAAAGTTAGGGTAGGAATTGCAGATGGTCCACACACAGGCACAATTCAGAAGGTAGAGTATCAGCTTAAAACAGGCGAATTATGGAACAACGAAGGCACAACAGCCATCACCAGAGAAGAGATGAATACCGCTGACCCAGCAATGGTAAGGATGCATATCACAATAGGTGTTCCAGGTCAAGGTAACATTTGGCATGACCTTTATTTCTCAGAAAAATCAATGGGGTTTGTCAAAACATTCTACAAAGCTCTTGGATGTGAGTTGGCAGATGACATTACAGGAAAAACCATAGGTATTAATGTAATCACAAAAGAAGACCCTGCTTATGGTGAGCAAACCAGAATATCCAAAGTGTTTAAGGCGTAATGTGGCTTAAATAGATTATGAGCAAGAGGTTTCTCCAAATAAAAAGAGGAAGGATTTTCATGAATTCTCCTATGCCTCTTCCTCTTGCTCAAACACAAAAAAGGAGGAGGTAAAATGAAAGACTTTGTTAAATGGTTTTTTGTTATCACAACCTTAATTTTTCTTGTCGCATCTCTTGGCTACTTTTGGAGAATGTATCAAGAACCAGAGGGAAAAGTTAACCCAAACACTATCACAATTTCTGAGTTAAGAGATGAAATTAAAAAAGGACAACCATTCTACCTGAATATAGACAACGAGAAAAGGTTAAGATTCCACCCCAATGGTTACAAGTGGTGGATTTCAGAAACATTAAGGCAACAGAGTAAGTGAATGATAAAACCTGACATTTTTTACCCATCTAAGACATGGAGGCTAAGAACAGCGTGTGGGAATATGTTTGTTGTTTTCGCAAGAGACCCTGAAACAAAACAACTCATTTACATCCACACCCATTTTGGTAAAATGGGAGGCTGTGCCAGTGCAACTGCAGCAGACATGAACACAATGTTTCGTTGGGTGGTTGGGCTTCCAAGAAATGAGCAGATTGCACTTGTGAATGAAATGAAGGGAACAACATGTCAGTATGGAAGAGAGTCGTGTAAACTGATACTCATGGAGAAAGTTTATGAACAATTTATGCAAAAGGAGGTATAGATGGAAAAACACCACCAAATCCACGTTGACATTAAAGAAGAGACATTCAAAGAACTATGCAGGCTTCTTCCTGAGCCACGAATGGTGTCATGGTTGGTCAGAAAACTAATCCTAAACTACATCGCAGGGGTTAAAGAGGGTGCAAATCCCTGGGCGTTCCTTGAAGGTTGGAGAGGGTAAACATGGAACTAAAAGACCTTTTGGAAAAAAGCGTAAAGGAGATGACAGAAGAGGAGCTTGAAGAAAGAGTCCTTGCTTTGGTAAGATGTAGAATCATCAAGACACCAAAGGCAGCCTCTACCAAAGCACCGAAGGCTATAAAAACAAACAAGGAGCAACAACTTACCAACCTTATTAAAAAGCTTGACAAGGAACAAATTGCATCGTTGATGCAGAAACTTTCAGAATAGGAGAAAAAACAATGGAAGACTTAAAGGAGAAAGCTATTTTAATGTATAGAGAATTTCTACCTCTATATGCAAAAGGGATTATAAGTATTTCAAGTGGTGATATACATGTAGGTCTACCCCTCTTTAAAAGTTTTTGTCCAGACTCTGCTATAGTTACAGCAGAAAAAATACAAGGCTACATTCACCTATATTTTAAAGAGGATGATATCAAATTTGTGGCTGTGATATAAAGGAGAAAACATGGAAGAAGAAAAAGTTATCTGGCTTGACCCAAAGGACATTACCATTCCACCAAAACGTTCTCGCTTGGAGATAGGAGACCTGGAATCTCTTAAAGAAGCCATTTCCTTCACAAAAAAGAACATTACTCCCATTCAAGTTAGAGACAACGGAAATGGAACATACACACTTATTGCTGGAGAAAGAAGAACGAAGGCTTGCCTTGAACTCAAATTTCCTGTTCGTGCTATTGTTGAGACTGATGAAGAACTTGACAACAAGGTGTTGGAAATAATGGAGAACAAAGAACGCAAGCAGTTTACATGGCAAGAGGATGCTTTTGCAACTGAAGACCTGCATAGAATTCTCTCTGCAAAAGGAGGAAAGGGATGGGGATTGCAGAAAACCGCTGACCAGGCAAAAATGAGTGTTGGTGCAGTTTACACATACATTGACCTTGCAGAGGCGTTGAAAACTGTCCCAGAAGTGTTTGAAGGATGTAGTAATAGAGAGCAGGCTATTAAAGCCCTGAAGAAATTTAAAATTGATGAAGCCAAAGCAGAACTTGGGCTCAGAAAAAGCAAGACAGACTATGGATTAAGAGCAAAAAGCATTGTCTTCTTTGGAGATTGTAATAATCTGATTGAGAGCCTCCCACCAAAATCTATCAATGCCCTCATCTCTGACCCACCTTATGGAATAGATGTCTTTAATCAGAGGTTTGAAAATCGTGAACTTCCTAAAGCATCTTATGCTGACCAGTATGATGATTCAAAAGTGAACTTTCAAGAAGTCCTCACAACCTTGATTCAGAAATCTTCCAAAGTTCTCAAAGACAACGCAGCAGTTTTAATGTTTTGTGGGTTTCAAAACGCCCAGTTTCTTATAGACCTATGGAGCAAGGAGGGTTTCTCAATGGATGTTATTCCTGGCATCTGGGTTAGGGGCTCAAACACAGCAAGAACAAACCGCCCAGAGCTTTATTTTAATCGGTGTTATGACTTGTTTGTCTATGGACTCAGGGGTGATGCTGTGCTTGCTAAACAAGGAACGGTGAATGTCCTGTCTTATGTGGGTGTGCCAACAGCAGAGCGAGAACACCCCTCTCAGAAACCAGTAGAGCTTATAGAAGAACTTGTTATGCGTATGTGCCTCCCAGGTCATATTGTCCTTGACCCATTTGCAGGTTGTGGTTCAACCCTTGTTGCTGCATTGAAGAGGGGGTGTAAGCCGATAGGTTTTGAGCTGGATTTGAAATACTACAATCTTGCTTTGAGTAATGTGGCTCAAGCGATTAAGATGAAGGATGCAGGAATTGCAGATTTAATAGGAACTTAAAAAAGGAGGTCTCTTTATGAAACTGACATTAGAACAATTTACTAAAATCAAAGACCAAGTTGAAGAAGAACTGCTTGGTTCTGGTGAGGATAAATATGATGCAAAATCAAAATTTTCAGAATATGCGTTTGAATGGGACTTTCATCACACTTTTCCACCCACCACCTCCAGATTATATTTTTGGTGGAAAGATGGGGAAGTTCATGGAAAAAGAACAACATCTGCAATGGAAACGTCTCCATATAACTATACAGAATTTACTGCCTTTGGCACAGATTATTTGAAAAAGGTATTTAAGGTAGAATAATGAGCTCCAAGAAACAGATAAATGAGTTCAGAAAGCTTTTAATAAAGGAAGCTCTTTCTTTCCCAATCATGGCTTGTCCACAAACAAACAAGGAAGAGGTGTGGGCAAATGTGATGCAACATTGTAAATATTACAATCCTCAGTATGAAAGAGATGGATGTTTGCTTAATTCAGGGTGTATATGGAGGGAAAATTATGATTGAAATTGCAGTTTATGTGTTTCTTGGAATATGCTTGTTGGGGTCTATCTTTATTGTTGTTAATGCTGTTATGCAGGCGGTAAAGGAGAAAGAGGGATGAAAAAGAAAGTCAAAAAATCCAGCAACAAGCCAAGATGGAAGAATAGAAACCAAGTGCTTTTCACGTTATGTGGAATGATTCAAACTTTGATTTTAATGGCAAAATCAGACCACCTTACTGTTGAAGAAGTAAAACGAGTTGCAGCCGCATTTGACAATTTATATGATTTAGAACTGAAGCTTCTAAGGAAACATATATGATTATAGTCCCTCCAGAAGGCTCAAAAGACAGCCTCATCGCCATCATTGGTCAAGCACCTGGTGCAACCGAGGAACTTGAGGGCAGACCATTCTGCGGTCCTGCAGGAAATGTCCTGAACATGAAACTCCATTCCATCAACATCATGCGTCAGGAGTGTTACATAACCAATGTTGTCAAAACCAGACCCCCTGGAAATGATTTTTCCATTTACTGGAAAGGAGCTACCCCAAAACCTGAGCTGCTCCAGGCAAGAGATGAACTTTTACAAGAGCTTGATGGGTGTAAAGCTAATATTTTCATTGCTCTTGGCGCTGATGCACTCTGGGCTCTAACAGGACAAACCTCTATCGGAAAATGGCGAGGGTCAATTCTGGAGTGTAAACTTCCATCAGGGAGGGTTGTGAAAGTTCTTGGAACTTACCACCCTGCCGCTGTTTTACGTCAATGGAGACTTAGTGTGATTGTTTCTCTTGATTTTAAAAAAGCCTTAGCACAGTCAAAATTTCCAGAGGTGGTGAGACCACAAAGGAATCTGATGATTGCACCAACCCATGAGGATATTTTAACCTTCATGACCAAATCTTATAATGACCTTTCACGCCCTGAAAAGCCATTCCTAACCTACGACATAGAGACTGCCTTTAACCAAATTGTCTGCATTAGTCTTGCATTTTCAAAAGATGAGGCTATGTCTATACCTACAACAAAGGGATTTTGGGGTGGGATTTCAAAGCTGAAAGTTGTACTTGAAGACATAGAACATATGCTTACACATCCAGATTTCACAAAGGTTGGGCAAAACATTGCCTATGACATTCAATACCTTGTTCGTGCTTTTGGCATCCTTCCATCCAAGCCCTGGTATGATACGCTCATTGCACAACATGCATGCTACCCTGACTTTGCAGGACAAGAGGACATTTATGGGAAGAAAAAAGGTGGAACGATGAAGGTAAAATCCCTTGCTTTCCTTGCTTCAGTTTACACCGATGAGTTGTATTATAAAGATGACCTTAAAGTGTGGCAGGCAGACATGACTGACCTTAACAGACTTTGGACATATAATGCAAAAGACTCGGCAGTGACGTATGAAGTTATGAGTGCCCTTGAAAAAGAGATTGACCTGCTTGGTGTAAGGCACACCTTTAACTTCATGATAGAAATGGTTGAACCATTGTTGTTTATGATGCTTAGAGGGGTTGGGTTTGATGAAGCAAAAAGGCAGGAATATGAGGACATTCTAAAACCAGAACTTCAAGTTGAACAGCAAAGAGTTTTAGAGCAACTTGGTGGGATTAATCCAAACTCCCCAAAACAAGTGCTTGGGTTGATTGCATCATTAGGTCTTCCTCAAATCATCAACAGAAAAACAGGCAAACCCACAACAAACAAAAAAGCGATTGAGAGTTTAAGCAAAAAAAGTCCTGAGCTTCGGATGATTGTGAAAGCAAAAGAACAACAAACCCTTATTTCAAACTACATTGATATTGATGTAGACCCCATTGATAAAAGACTTCATACATCCTTCAACATTGCTGGAACAAACACAGGAAGGATTAGTTCATCTGAAAGTGTTTTTGGTTCTGGGCGAAACCTGCAAAACTTCCCAAAGAAGATTCGTGATATGGTTACCTCAGACCCAGGAATGATATTCACAGAGTGTGACCTTGTAGGAGCGGAGGCGTTGGTTGTTGCATATCTTTGTGAAGATGAGCATCTTATAAGACTTATAAATGAAGGTAAGAACATCCACACATACACAGCAAATCTTATCTGGGGTGTAGGCGAAGATAAGGTCAAAGCTGACATGGAAGAAAAAGACGCTGTTGGAAGGGACACTGAATCTTTATATTATAAAGCAAAGCGAACACGCCACATGTGTAATTACAAAAGCACGTGGGTTGCTGTCTCTGAACAACTTGGCATTTCAGCAGCTGAGGCAAAAATCCTTATCCAAAAATACTATGACACCTCACCCAACCTTGCCAGATGGCATAAAAATGTTGAAGACCAGATTAAAGTCAATCGGACACTTATCACCCCACTTGGGAGAAAGAGAATCTTTTTTGACAGAATTAGTGAACAGCTTTTTAGGGAGGCTATTGCATACGTTCCACAAGAGACTGTGGCAAGTGTGTTGAACACAGGATTGCTTAGGTTTTACAACGAAGTGTGTAAAACAAATCACAATATTGAAATTCTTCTTCAAGTCCATGACTCACTTCTTGTTCAACATCCCCCAAAGAAGAAAGAGTTTGTTTATGATGAACTAAAAAGATGTATGAGGGTAGACCTCAAGATTAAAGGTAGGGAATTTTACATCCCTATTGAAATTAAATCAGGAATAAATTGGAGGGACTTAAAATGAAAAACCGTGACCCAGATTTCTTTGTAGTTGATAGTGTTGAATATGCAGTAATTGACAAGAAACAAAAAAGAAAGTTTCAAAGTTTAGGTTATAAGCAGGTTAAAGATGTGAAGAAAATACCAAAAGAAGCATTTCTCAAATATCTACTTCGGTGGTAGAAAAAGAAAGGAAAGCGTTTAAATGATTGAATGTAAAATTTGTGGAAACACCCAGGTGATTGTTGAACTTGACACAAAAACAACTGTTGAGCGTGAAGGAGATTTACCAAAATTATCCTCAGAAACTGCATATAGAATCATTCAAATAAACTGCTCCAAATGTCTTTCAGAACTTTATTGTTTTCTTCATGGCTGGTTTACCCATGTTGACGCTGACAGGCGATTCTACACTGCAATGCAGAACCTTAATACAAACAAGACACAAGAAGAAGATAATGCCCTTCTTGAAATGATAGAAGGTGTAAACTATGAAGACCTCATAGCTTTGCTTCAAAAAGGAAAAGACAATGAGGCAAAATGAGAAAGTGTGAAAATTGGTTAGATACGTATCGGGAATACACCGCAAAAGCCGAATCCCCTGACTCTTACCACCTCTGGTGTGGGCTTAGTGTCATCGCTGCTTGTCTTCGCAGGCAGGTGTGGGTTAACATGGGACATTTTGCTGTATATCCAAACATGTATGTTGTGCTTGTTGGTCCACCTGGTTGCAGAAAGAACTCAGCCATGAACATCGCCACAAACCTTGCATTCAACCTTGAAGATGTGAAGTTTAGTGCTGATGCAACAACCCGTGAAGCTCTTATTAAAGCTATTGCTAACTCTGCCACAACCATTGAACTTGACAACAAAGAGCCCTATGTCCATTCATCTCTTACAATCATCAGTCCAGAACTTTCTGTGTTTCTTGGGACAAATAACACTGACCTTTTAAGTCTCCTGACTACATTGTATGACTGTGTGTCCACCGACACAGAAATTCTTACAAACAATGGTTGGAGGTCTATAGACACAATAGATAAAGATGACCTTGCATTGACCTTAAACATCCAGACAGATGTGTTAGAGTATATGCCAATCAACTTTATTGTCAAGAAAGAAGCTGAAAGAATGGTTTTATTTCAAACTCGTGCGGTTAATCAACTAATGTCCCCTTCCCACCAGGTTCTTTATAAGTCCAGAAGTGGTGGGTGCTTGTCTAAAGACTATATTCTAAAAGATGCTGAAAAGCTTGTAGGAATAGGAACAGAACGGCATATTCCACTAAGTGGAATTCTTCCTTCAGAGGGTGTAGGAATAGCTGATGAGATTATTGCACTTGCAGGATGGGTTATCACAGATGGTTTCATTGGTGATTCTAATATTGGAATAAATCAACGAAAATCAAAGTTGCACAAAATAACAAGACTTCTTGACTCGCTTGGGATTAAATACTCAATGTGTTTGAACTACAAAGCAGGAACTAAAAAGCTTATAAAAGACAAAATAGTCACTGCATCCGAAGATATGTATCAAATTTACATTGGAAAATCTCAACCTTATGTAAGCCTTTTTGGTGTAAAGCATGTTCCTTCGTGGTTAAAGGATATGAATCAAAGACAATTCGGGATTTTTTTAAATGCTGTTATTGATGGAGACGGACACCATATATCCCCAACAAACAAAAATCTAACTGTAGGAATGAACAACATGCAATTTGTAGATGAACTTCAAGCACTTGCAGTCAAGAATGGTTGGGCATCGTATGCAACACCATACAAAGACAAAAGCAGACATGCTATTATGATGTCATTTAATCATAAAAAGTTTAGCTGTTTTGGTGGTGGCGCAAAAAAGGTAAGAGGACAATTTGTAGAGGGAAAAGCACAGGTTTGGTGTATAAACACAGACAACAGGACTATGGTTATCCGAAGAAAAGGGAAAGTTTCCATAACAGGAAACTGCCACCCAAAGTGGACATACCGCACAAAGAACCAAGGCACTGACATTATCTACGGTGAATGGCTTAACCTGCTTGGAGGAACAACCCCAGCGTGGCTTGTTGGAAGTGTGCCAATGAACGCCATTGGTGGTGGGTTTACTTCCAGAATCATTTTTGTTGTTGAAAGTGAACCAAGACATCGTAAAGCAATCCCACGATTGTCTAAACATGAAAAGAACCTCCAAGCTGATTTGACCACTGACCTTGAAAGAATCTCAATGTTAAAGGGAGAAATGTCACTGTCAGACGAAGGAGAACGGTGGTATGTAAATTGGTATGAAAAAGGTGCACGCAAAACTTCCTCAGATATGCGATTTGAAGGATATTATGAAAGGAAACACATCCATCTTTTGAAGGCTGCAATGCTCATCTCAGCAAGCTTTGGTGATGATAAGATTATAACAGAACTCCAACTTAAAAGTGCTCTTTACATTATAGAACAGCTTGAAGAAAAAATGGTTAATGCCTTTGGCTCAGCAGGAAGAAGTGTTCATGCACCTGACATTGACTTTATGTTGCAATGTATCTCTGACCTTAAGGTGGTGAGTAGAGAGCAGCTTTTAAAGGCTGTGTGGAGGGAAATCAGTCCGAAGGATATTGACATTGTGCTTAAAACTTTAATTGATATGAAACATATTGAGCAGTATCAGGATAAAGGAATATGGTTTTATAAAATTGTAGGAGGAAAAAAGGAATAAAATGCAAACCTTAACATGGCTTCTCACAATATTAAGCCTTTATGGTGTGGTTCTCAACATCCACCATAACCGAAAATGCTTCTACATCTGGACTTTCACCAACGCATCATGGGCTGTTGTTGATTTTAGTGTAGGACTTTATGCACAAGGGGTGTTGTTTGTGATTTACACAGGACTTGCCCTGTGGGGAATTCTAAAGTGGAAGGAGAGAAAATAATCATTCCTCTTCTGCATACCTCCTCCTTCTCCTGAACCTTGTTACTGAGGTAGGGGAGATGATGTATCCTTTCTCCTTCATCTCTTTCCTTATCTCTGCAGCCTTCTCCTTATCTTTCTCATATAATGCATCTGCAAGTTTCCTCGCAAGTCGGGTTTTTCTTGCCCTCACAATTCTTCCTGTTTCCTTTATTGCATGCACTGCCTCATAAAACTGTGCTGGGGTCTCCGTAGCAAAACCAATTATATCAATAACCTTCTCCCACGTTTGCTGCTCTTTTGGTGTGTCTTTCCACAAGAACAGCACTCTTTTCCTAATCTCCACAGGAAGTTGCTTGATGTCTTCATCCTGAAACCTATCCTTGAGGTTCAGTCGCCAGAAATGCTTTGCCTGAGAAGGAAGGACTTTTCTCCATGTTTCTGGTTGAACTCCTGTTGTTGTGCCAAACTCCTTCCCAACCCTCCACCATGCTGTGAATGGAGGTGTCATTGCTGTTCCAAAGAGTTCTGAAGAACCAAACATAGATGAACCTGAAATGCCAATGAGAGATGGAAGTCCATGTATAATCACTCTTGGGAACTTATCTTTAAATTCTTTTTTATCAAGCTCCCAATCATCATCACCAAGAATGGATTTCATCACAAAATCTAAAACAGCCATAAATGCTCCTGCTCCATATATTCCACCAACCCCACCAAGAGAGAGTCTTGCTGCAACAGCCATCCCAAAAGCTTTCTTGTTTGGGTATAAGTCCTTCACAAAGTTCATATCATTCAGCACAAAACTTTTAAAAAGCATAACCGGAGCAAGTTTCCCTCGTGTCAGTGGTGCTCTGTTGGCTTTATCGTATATCCATTGAGTTCCATTTGTAAACTCTCTTACATAGGTTTCCAACTCCTGTCCCTTCAACCCTTTCATGTGTCCTATGTCCAACGCTGTGAATGCAGACATCAACCTGTTAGAATTTTCTGTGAGTGCCATAAAGAATCCTACAATCTTCCCAATCTTTGATTCTTCCACAATTTCGTGCGTTCGCACAGGAGATATAACCCCTTCTGCAATAAGATTCTTTAAAATAAGTTTGTCTCCATAACTAATCTCATTAAAATCATCAAGAACTTCAAATGAAGGTTTTGGTTTGAAGATGTTAAAGTTTGATTGTTTAAGCTGGAGTTTATAAAAGTTTATCTCTTTCATTTGTGCCCTGTGAGCAGCCTGGATTCCCTCCATTCCATAATCCTTGAAGGCACGTGGAACGGTTGTAATAAATCGCTGGGTCGCATTTATTAAACCTGTTACAGGCTTAAGCATCATGTAATAAGCAAACAACGCTGTTCTTATTGCAATGTTAACCCTTCCTTCTCTCCACTTCTTCCCATTATAAAAATCAACAATATCCTGACCCCTTTCCTGTAACTCAAAAGGAAGCTCTGCAACCGCATCCGCAACCCTTGCAGCCATGAAGTGCTTTGCCATAGCTTTTGGCATTGATTCTATATAACGATGAATAGACTTAGCAATATCTGTGTCATATCCTGGGGTTACAGTTTCCTGCCTATGTGCAAATCTCCCTCCAGCCCATTTCTTCAAATACTCTGTGCCGACAAGACTCATAAGTTTCTTTATATCCTGTGAGGTTGCATCATGCTTTGCCAAAATGTTTTCAAGAACACGAGCATTACTTACCGCAAACATTATAGCTGAAAAATCTGTGAACTTTTGTCTTACATCAAAGTGTTGAAATGTTGGAGTGGTTTGATTACCAGTCTCATCATACTTCTGCAATCCCTTCATTGTCTGCTCAAAATTAGTTAAGACCCTATTCAGTTCTCTGGCACTGTCGTGAGAACTAAACGATATGGTTTTTCCCTTCTCATCTCTTATGACTAAAGCCTGATTACCAAACCTAAATCGTGGATAGTAGTTCTCTGTGTAATGTTTGTTGATAAAATCATCAGCTTCTTTAACAATCCTGCTCTTTTCTTCAGATGTTACCACACGCCCTTCCTGCTTTCCAAGTCTATACATAGCATCATCAACATAAAGTCTTTTCATATAATCTCTGATTACAAAGTCAAATGTGCTTCTTATCGCATCATGTTTAACTTTATCCGAAGGAGAAAGATTCTCATATCCAGTTAAAACACCAGCAGCATCACTATCAACCACAACCTTTGTGACTGCATCAGAAATACCTTCTTTTCGTATAAACTTGTTTATCATGTTTGCTGCATGAAATGATGCCCTGTGTGCAGACCTTGAAATTGCATACATGGCTTCTGTAACAGTTGATAAGTGCTTATCCCAAACAGGCGGTTGAGTGTCTTTTAACAGATTCTTACCACTAAACCTTGCTTCCCCAGTCATTTCTGACACCACATCAAGCATATCCTCAACTCGTGGTGGGGCTTTCGCTTCAACCTTCCCAGGCTTGACTTCTGACGGTGCTGGCATTTCCATAACTTCTGCTGTTCTTGATAGTAAAACCTCAAGTAATGAAGCATCAATCCCTGGGGCATTTCCATACACTTTTGCTTTTACTATGTTCCAGAACTTTGTAAGAAGTGACATCACCACACCAGGCTTTTCCCCCACTGAAGGAACATACTTTACTCCACTTAGATAGTTCCGAAGAGCCTCACTTTCTGATACCATAGCAGCAAGTTCATCCAAACTCTGTGCAGAATAAAAAAGGTCATTTAATCCAGACTGGTCTTTCATGGTTGGGTGAACACTTCCATCATGTTCTCTCATCCACTCTATTGTTTTCACTTCTTCAGGTGAGAAGGTTGCAAGATATTGGTCAAAGATTGGGATGAAAGCTTTTCTCACTTTGGGGTCTTTCATCTTTTCAACCAACAAGGCATGGTTAATTTCATGATGTATCTCTTTCACTATTGTGTGCTTTTGTAAGATTTGTGGAAGATTTAGTTCAATCCATTTTACACCACTTTTATCTGTGTAATACAGAGACCTTTTCTTTAGGGCTGCAAAAAGATTGACTTTTACATTGACACTTTCAAGCCACGCACTTATATCAGAAGAGTTAAACAATGCTCTACCATATTCACTGGTAGCTTCATCAGGACTGTCTTTCAAATGAGGAAGCAAATCTTTTCCAGTTTTAACTGTATCTCTTATCTTTTTTGCGTAGTCCCCAGGTTTTTCATGCTTCATTCGCTCTACATAATCATCGTAGTCTTTGCTCTTAACTGCAACATCTGGGTCAATGGGAACGTCTACTTCAGCAATCTTCTTCAGAGCAATATTGAGGTCTCCTTCTGTAGACTCATGAAGTTCTTTCCCAAACTGGTCAAGAGTGTTTTGTAGGTGGTGTTCAAGGGTTGCTTTCTCATAAATTCCAGTCTCTTGTTCATACTTCCCATGTGCATCATCCCACATCTTTTCAATATGGCTTTTTGCAATGTTTGGGAAATTCCTTTCAATATAACCTGTCCACCCCTCCTTACTCATACCAGGATTTGACTCTATTTGTTGAGATGCAGACTTGGGAAGAGCACCCTTTAACTTATCTTCCCCCAGCTTTGACAGGTCTCGGTCAGGAGATTGAAACTCCTCACCTTCTTCGGCTTCTTCAGCCTTCTCTTCCATTTTTGCCTGAAGTAAAGCCTGTTTCTCTTCCTCTCTTATCTCTTTCACCTCATCCCTATAATGCTCTTGCATATTCCTGATTGTCGTGGAAAGCATTTCAGGGCTGTATCTGGATAGTCTTGCAAAGTGGCTCTCTCTTTCACTTTCGATATGTCCTTTTTTATCTGTGAAGATTTTATCAATAAGAGGTCTTAACTTGGAAAGAAGTGCTCCTTTGTCTGGAATCCCTGGTTCAGCTTTCTCCACTTCAGCTCTTTTAGCAATGATTTCTTTTATAAGTCCCTCTGGAGTTTTATCTTTAATTGGAATAAGGAGTTCTTGTGCTTGTTTTATAATGTCAGCAGGAATTTGTGGGACAGTAGGCTTGGCTTCTTCTTCAGGTAACCTATTAACATCTTTTTTATAAGCAAAAATTTCTCCTTCAGAAAACCCTATATAATCTTTATTTGCCCATTGTATATTGTCTTTATGAATAGAAAACTCTTTTACAATACCATCTTGTCCTGCAAATTTTTGTGCAATTTTTTTATCTAAAGTGTAGTTCTCAAAATTTCTTAATTTTCTTGTTTTTTCCATTCCTCTATAAATTTGAATATTATCAGGAATTTCATTATAATTTTTATAGGATGTTTTTAAAATTTTATTAACTTTTTCAAGTATTCTTGTTTGTCTTGCACTTTCTTGAGAATCAGCACTCCAATCAACAAAATCAGCTTTTCTTTCTAAAGCATTTTGAATTTCTGCTAAAGCATCATTTTTTGAAATAGATACACGTTCTCCTCTTTCGTTTGTTTTTTCTCCACGGAAAAGCGCTTCCGCAGCCATATCAATTCCATCTGTTGCAGAATCTATTTCTACTTGTTCAATAGAAGGCTTGGCTTCCCCAGGCTGACCTTTCACTTCCTGAAAGGGCATTGCTGCTGTTATTTCAGATATCCCTACCTTCTCCTCTGGCAATGGGGCTGGCTTTAATAGCTCATCTGCAACTGCTTTTGTTATATTACCTCCTTGCAAAGCAATGGAAACTTGCTCAGCAAAGGGTTTACCTTCAAAAACAGCTAAAGCCTGAATCCTTGCCTTAGTTCTTGCTTCATCAAATACATATCTTACATCCTCAATTTCTACTTTAAAGAATAGAGGTCTATTCCCAGATATATTAGCAATTATCCTGTCCTGCACTTTTCCCTGTTTTGCTAACAATCTGCTTGCTGTGGAATCAAATGCATGTTCTTCTTTAGTGAATCCAGCATACATAGGCTTGTTGGCTTCAAGATTTGCTAATATCCTTTTATCCAGTGCTTTTTTCAATGTCCAACCTTCTTCAGTTAACCCTTCCCTAAACCATAAATCTGTCTGATCTGCTGGCAACAAGGCTGGCGGGGCAGGCTTCCCCTCTGGCAATGCCTCTGGCTCGGCAGGCTCAGCAACGCCAGCTTCCCTTATCTCCTTCTGCCTCTGCATTTCTTCCACAAGCCAGAGAGGTTTCTGATAAACCTCTTCCTCTTCCTTCATCTTCAGACCTTCTTGTTCTTCAACTATCTCAGCTTCAACCTTCTGCATTTCTTCCACAAGATGTTCTGTATAAGTGGCATCTTCTGCAAGTTCTTGTTTTTGTTCATCTGGGAGTTTTGAAACAATTTGGTTTATAAGTTTAGATGCTTCTGCAACATTCCCTTGTTCCAAAGCATCCGAAGCAAGCCCAATCACAAGTTTTTGTGTATCGTTTTCTGGTTTTATCTTGGCAACAATTTCTGCTAAAGATTTTCTAAATGCAATAGATTCTGCTTCTGAAAACCGAGCCCTGTTTTCAACAATTAACTGAGATTTGTTTTCAATGCGTTGTGAAATTCCTCCAACAAGTCCTCCAGCAAGACCACCATAAAAAGCAGACTCTTTGATACTTTCTACATCAAGGGGTTCTCGTTTTGCAACAGCAGGAATTATGTCCTGTGTAGCTTCTTGAAAACCCTCAGACACAAAAGAACTGAGTAGTTTTTTTGTAACACTCTTTGTATCACCAAACAACCCAAGTTTGTTCGTAATTGCGATTACACCAACATTGGTCATGAAAGTTTCATCTGCCGCTTTTTTTGCTTTCTCCACATCTCCTGTTTTATCAAGAACATCATTAAAAACAAACCCTCCTTCAGCCCCTGCTTCCATTATTGCTGCACCTCCAGCACCCAGCCAGTTTGCGGTGGTTGGAGAAATAGCTTTAAATGCTGATGCTGTCCTGGCGATTGCTAAACCAGGCACATAAAAACCATACACTGAACCCAAAGCATTAGATAATTTTGTAAAAAAGTCTGGGTCATCAGAAGACATTAAGGATTGAAAGTTCTCAACTTTGTTTGCAAGTTCTTTTCCATATTTTCCTTCAGTAAAACGACTTACTGTCCCAGCCAAAGCACCAATGGTTGTGCCTGCAAAACCAGATATAAATTCATCAATTACATCTACAGGTTTTTTTAATCCTTTTTTAAGAATTGCAGTAATGTCAGAATCACCAATTTCAGGACGCAAAAGACCTTTTTTCCATTTTATTAACTCTTCCCCCCATTGTTCATCACGAGGAGGTTTTGCACTTGCGGTTCTACGCACATCTTCTATGGCACTAAAAAATCTGTCCTTTTCCACATCAGGCAAAGCTTTAAACTCTGCTAAAGATATTCCTTTGTCGGGAATTTGATTTATTGTTTTGTATTTGTTCAGCCAAAAATCTCTTCCTTCATTATACCCAAGAATATCATTGATGGTTGCAGCAAAACCAATAGGGATAGAATAAAGTTGTTTGGTGGCTTTACCAAAAAATCCGCTTTGGCTTGCTTGCATCAACCCTTGCATCACATCATCAAGTCTATCCTTTTCACCAGAAACGTGTTGTAAGACAGGTGCTTTCCCCAGCAACTCATCAAGCTCTTCAAAAGTTCCCATTCTTTCTCCTTTGGGTTACTCCTCTAAAATTCCTGCGTCTGATGCACGTTTCCATGCTTCTTTTACATCCTGTCTGTTGCGGATTGCCCAGCGTTTTATGTCTTCTTTGGTGTATTTCTTCCCTGCCTCAACACCAGAAACTCCTGCACCCTTGTCCTTTTCTACCCACCTTCCTGTTTTGTTCTTTTCATAGTTTGCAAAATACTCAGCGAAGATGTCTTCATTTTCAATCCCTTCAAATCCATATTCTGTCTTCGCAAAATTTATAAGAGCTTGCATTTGGTTCAAGTAACCTTGAAGGGCATCATCCTGACCCTTTTCTGGGTCTAATGAAGCTTTAGCCTTTTCCATTGCCTTCTCAAAGTCATCTGTTTGTTTCATTCCTATGTTGAAGATTTGTGCTTTCATTTTCCTTGACTCTTTTTCCTTCAGTTCTGTGCGTTTATATCCAAGTTCTTCCTTTCTATACCCAAGCTCTTCAGCCTTCTGCTTTTCAACTTCAACATTGTGCCTTCTTGTCTCTTCCTTTGTTTCCCTCAGTATTCCTGCAGTTGCTCTTATCTTTCGTTCTTCTTGACCAAATGTTGGTGGGATTCCCATATATTCCTCATAAGCCCACCGTGCTTCATCAGGAACTTCAGCTAACTCTTCAGCACGAGTTTTTGGCACACGCATCTTTCCTTCATATTCATAAGGTTCAGCTGTTGCACCTTCTTGCCATGCACCTGTCCACTGTTCAACACCTTCAGGAGAAACACCAGTCTTTCTCATCACATTTGCTCCCCCTTCAATCTTTCTCTGCCACTTACGAGCAAGAGCATCTCGCAAAGATTGCTGAGCATTCTGTTGGTAAATCTGCCCCTGTGCTTGTATCAAAGCATCGCTCTCTGCTTCAATTTTTTTCATTGCAAGTCGTTGCACAGCATCTTGAAGATGACGAGCCATACCTGAATTTACATTTTGATTAGCTTGTCTTAATTTGTAAACATCAAGTAAATTCTGAAATGTGTAATTCATATTACGCTCCCCCACTACTCACGTTTCTAAGAAATGTTTCTGCTTCCCCACCTGGATACCATTCCCCCATTCCTCCACCAGGCTGACCATATATAGTATCTCCACTTGTCCCAAGAACCTTATCCAACTCTGCCATCATATCACTCAAAGACTGTGAAGCTTCGGTTTGTGTTGTTCCAAGAGATGGTGCATAAGACTTTCCTCCCACAGTTTTTGCCGCAGTCTTTGCCAACATCATTCTATTTATCATCTCCATTAAAGACTGTCCTTTTTGCTCTGTAAGCATAGCTTTTTTCATTTCCAAATCGTATACATTCATCACATCCTGATACTCTCTACCATACTTGCTTGTAGCTTCTTGCAATGCCATGTTATACTTACTTGTAGCTTCTTGCAATGCCATGTTATACTTGCTTTGTAATGCAAGATTCTCAGCACTAACCTCACCCATATGCATCTGTTGTGCTGTGCCATAGGCTTTAGAAGCAATATCTGACCTTGCACTTCCATATCCTTCAATTAACTTTCCTGTTGTGAAAGCTTGTTCAGGATATGCTTTGCCTCTTGCTGCGGACACCCCCCTTCTCAGCTCACTGGACAATCTTGCAGATTCGCCTGAACCAAGAAAATCAGCAAGGGAAGTTACCCTACCGAGACTTGGTGTGGAAGGTGTGTATGGAGGAGGAGATACGTATGTGGGAGATACGTATGTGGGAGAAATTGGAGCTTTTACATCTTTTAAAAAACCCCCTTCACTTATGAGTTTTTTATATTCTGATTGAAGACTCCTTATACCTGGAGCATCACTGCTTGAGTATGTGTAGTAATCTCCCCACTCGTCTTTGCCACCACCACCCCACACTGGCGCTCCTGTGCGTGGGTTATATTCATCTCTCCAACTGTATGCCATTTCACATCCCTCCTTTTAACTCTTGTATTTTATTATACACTGGTTCTTTAAAAAACTCCTCATAGCCACAGAACAAACAAGCTTAGCTCTTAAACACATTTTTTCCCTCCGCATCAAGTAATGCCATATCAAGAAGATAGAGCTCTTCACTGACTGTGTTGTGTGCTAACTTGATACTTATATGGTCAACCATCTTTCTATTTATCATAAAGTCATTATAAACATAAGAATCTCCTACAGTCTTAGCAATCATACTTCTCACAGTCTCCGTTGTGTATGTTGTGTTTCCATCAAATGCAACAGAAGGAGTAATGCTTCCTGTTGCTTGTGCTTTACATCTAATCTGCAAAGTCTTTGCATCTATCTTCTTCCCTCCACCACCTATTTCAAGTGTAAGAAAAGCATTAACAGGAACTGTTTCAGCTCCAACATCATTTAACCCTGTATTCATGCGGTAAACAAAACCATCCGACCCTCCACCCATTTGTAGAATAGTTATGTTTCCACTTCCTGCTTCAATTTCTGTCATGCAAGTTATAGCTTGACCAAGTGTGTCTGTTCCCCAAGCAGCATCTAAAATGTTATAAACAAGGAATGTGTTTGCTATAGTAGCACTTGTGCCAGTGCAAAGTCCTACCCTTAAACACTTATAAGCTGAATCATATTTCATCCAATGCTTTTCTTCGTATCCATCTCTAATGCAATTTGTTGTGTCTGTTGGGTCAAAATATATTCCAACTGGTTTGCTTATACACACTGCATCAACACCATCTGTTGCATAAACACCTTTCCTTGAAATGAAAAAGACTATTTTTGTATGGGACTTATTTGTATCACAAGGAATGTCTTGAGATGCAGGAACACCATCCATAGAGACATAAGCCTTTGAGTTTACAATCCCTATATTTCCTGAGATGACACATCTTCCAAAATTCTCTGGACTATCTCCACGAAATATGACAGTGCTACCTCCCCAAGCTCCTTTTTCTTCCTGCCACACAATAAGATTACGAGCAAATGGAGTCATCGCAAGAGTCTTGTTTGCTCTTCCATCATCACTCACACTATAAGGTATGTAGTCTATTCCATTTATGCAATTAACCCTACCTGATGCTCCAATATAAATATAGTTTCCATATTTATCAAAACTCAAAACTGGTCTATTCTGCCATGTTGTATTGCAAAAACCATTTCCAAACTTAGTTATGTCAAAGTAAGGCATACCTTCAATAGATATTTGAGCAAAACGTGAAGCGGGTTTACTGAATTTAAACCGATACCAATATGCATAAAAAGGACTCTTGTTAAACTGCGTCTTTTGAGCTGATGTTGTTCTGGCAAACGTAACAAAACCTGATTTAGAAGCTACAGTAGAATCATCATTAAAATTAGACACTGCTACCCATGAAGCTCCATTCCAAAATTCAAGTGTCATTGTGTTAGCCACTGTGTTGTCATAAGTTAATGTTGCACTTGTGTTTGCTTCTGCCACCAATGTTCCTGTTTCAACATAAATCTTATTATAAGCAACAACTTTTGCTTTCCTTGTAGCATTGTTGCTTGTTGTGCCTGTTATCACAATAGACTGCCCTTGTTCAAATCCATCTATATCAAATCGTGCCTGTTGCCATGAAATGTAATCATCAGAAGTTCCACCATCAACAAAGGATATATCACTACTCCCCACACTTACAGCTTTGATAATATTTGGAGTGTTAGAAACAAAAATATAAATTCCACATAACTTTTCAAGAGAACCAAAGTATGCATAATCATTCACATTATTAAACAACCCTGCAATGTTTATTGCATTATATGAATAAGATTGGTATTTTAAACTTAACGCTTTATATGTTTGAGCTTCAGCAATAGGAACTAAACCTCCATCCCAAACATTCTCCATAGGCTTCCAATCTCCAGTGTAAACAACTTGTGCTATTGAAACTGTTGCATCCAACTGGACTGAGACATTGAAACGATACCAATAACCTGTTCTGCCAAACTGAAAGTGAGGGATTTCATCAGATGGGTGAGTCCATGTGATTGTTCCTGACTTGCCTAATGTTAGACCACCTGTTGCAGATGTTCCGTCAGACATACCAGCCATAGATGCCCATGTTCCATCTGACTTCCAATACTGTCCTGCTAAAACTGAGGCTATACTGTTAAGATTTACCATTGTAATCGTTAAGGAGTTTGCTGGAACTTCTGTGCAAACATAAATAGCATTAAAAGCTGCAAGGGTGTTCAGGGAGTTAAGAACTGCAACTCTTGAAGTGTCTGAGTCTGTTACCTCATTGGTGTAATCTTCTCCAATTTCAGGGATGATTGGAATTGTAGCAGAACCTTTATAAACGTGGAAACCTTTAATCATCTGTCCTGCTCCTGCATAAACCTGATGTCCTCTCTTTCCATCAGAATAGATTAAATAATCATCTATGATTGAAGCTGATGCCACTTTGGTGCTTGCCAATACTGCTAAAACCTCTGTGCCAAAGTTGCCTGTTGTGGCTGTTGGTGGTGCATTTGTGGCTTTGTAAACTGCACCATCAGCCCTCTGGGCATAGAAATTATGATTTCCTGCCTTGTCAACCTGTTGAAAAACAGAGAAAATTTCCTGTGCAGAGTCAGTTGTGGTGTGAAGTCTTGCTTGACCCATTCGGGACTTAAACCCTGGGTGCATATCTCTGAGATTGTTCTTGTCAGAAAAACCACCTGTGAGCAAAGCTCTCTCTACAGCTTTATTTACCCCACCAGCAAATGGAACTCTTTTGGGTGGTGTTTCAACAATCTTGCCAGATTTGCTTGTGTATCCTATCATTAAAGTTCACCTTCCTTTGTGAGTTCTGCTATTGCCATGGTTCTTAATATCTCCTGCATTTTGTTAGTAATCTTTCTCTCTTTTTCCTGTAAATCTTTTTGTTTCACTTCTTTTGCAATATCTTCAGGTGTTTTCACATACTCAACAATCTTGCCGTCTTTGATTATGTGTTTCACACCATTAGCTTCGCCTTCCATAACAAATTCATCTTTGTTCGCCTGCATCTCTATCATGTCATCAGGACACATGCCTGTTCTTAAAATCTTACCCGTTTGATTGTAAACAATAAATCTTTTCATTTTTTAGTGTGCAAAAGATACAAATAACGTTTTTTAACTTGCGCATCGCCAGTAGGTGTTATATGTAGAGAATATTCCTGAGTTCCTGCAGAAGGAACATCATTTGCTACAAACGAGATATTACCTATTGCCTGAACTGTGCCAAAATCTGCTATCTGACTTGCACCCCTCTGTAATGTTACCAAAGCAACAGAAGTAGCTTCAGTTTTGTAAAAAGCAGCATCTATTTTAACTGGTGTTCCTCCCACACATGCTATTGTAACAATTTGCACAGGAGTTTTATTGCCAGAAGTGCATACGATTACATCTGGACTAAAAGCACTTGCAGCAGCAGTTACTGCACCATCTGCAATTTTGGGTGTGGTTACCACTAACTCTCCTATCTTTGCAGTCCCAACTGTTAAGTCTGCTATTTCTGCTCCTGCAGCCGTAATTGCACCCACAGCTATCTTCCCTGCTACAATAGCTCCTGCAGCTATCTCGCTTGCCCCTATAGCACCTACAGCTATCTGTCCTGCTGTTATAGTGTCTGCTGCAATCTCAGTTGCTGTAATTGTCCCTGCTGCAATCTTTGCTGCTGTTACTGCATTAGCTGCAAGTTTTGGGGTGGAAATGGCAAGGTCAGTAATTTGTGTTTCAGTAATTTGACCTGTAATGTCTGATGTAGGAACAGCTACTGACCATCCTGTTCCAGTATCTCTATAAAGTTTATTATCTGTTGTAAGAAATACTACCCTTCCCTGTGTTCCTGCAGTAGGTAATGAACTCACAATCTCCACAGGTTTAATTCCCTGTGCAAACTTTGCAGTGGTTATCATTGCATCTTTAATTTTAGCTGTGAGCACAGCTCCATCTATGATGTTTTCAGAACTTATTGCGTCTGGGGCAAGATGCTTTCCTGTAACTGCGTTGTTCTCAAGAGTGTAATAATTTGCATTAGGCGCAATTCCAGCAAGTTTGGTCTGTTCAGTCCCTGTAAAAGCCTTGTTGGTTCTGCCATTTTTCAAATCATCAAATGTTTGTAGTGGACACGGGTCAGCCATTTGTTTCATCTCCTTTTATCATTTCTGTTCTTTCCATGTGTCTGTTGCATCAGTTTGGGACTTGAATGTGTCTGTAACACCTTTCTTCTTTGTCCATGTGTCAGACACTCCTTTCTGTTTACTCCATATACCTAAAAAAAGGCTTGAAAGTGAAGCAACAAAACTTTCAATAACAGACATTACTACGAAATAGACTCGTTGTTTTATAAAAGATGGAACACAAACCACAATTGATGCAATAGTTCTATAAAAAGTTGTAATTTTGCTTATCACAATCACACAATTTGCAATAAGTGAGAAGGTCTTAGACACCTTTTTAACCAGATTTATAACACTGCTTTCCAATATAGACAACGGTTTGCTCAGTTTCTTCATCATACTTACATAACAAACATTCCCACCTGCCTGATAAACTTCGTTGTCATAAAATATCTCGTCGTAAATTGCACTGATAGTTTGTGATACTGATAGTGTTTTAAACATTTTCTTGATAAAACCAGCAACAGAAGTCTCCACTACTGATAGAAACTTACCAATCTTTCTGGTAAATGCTGGCACACCAATTTCTATAACTGACAGTGTTTTAAACCAACCCTTAATTAGACCCATAATACTACTTTCTACTACTGACAGAACTTTGAAACAACCCTTGATTAATGAAATGGTTGATGTCTCTGTAACTGTCAGAGTTTGAAAAGAAAGATGGAGTGTTTCATCATAAGCCAACTGGTCATATCGGGGAGAGTCAAACACGATTTTTCCTCCTCAACGCCATGCCGAAAGCCTTTTTCTTTCCATTAAAGTTCATCTCAATATCTCCTATAATGTCTGAATTATCTCGTTCATCATAACAGCATGTGACCATTGAACCAAGAGTATGAAACTCCCCCAGCAATATCTTGATTTACCCCAGTCAACATTTCACTTCACTTCCATAATGTCTGAATTATTGTATCCACATTATCCTATGCTGTCCTTTTCCACATATAAACCACTATATATGGTTGAAGGTTATTATGTGCGCCACTACCACCTGTTGATCCAGAAGCACCAGCAGTATCTCCTGGAATATTATAATCGATACCAGAAGTTGAGCTAAGGTCGCTTCTTGCGTTTAAATGAGTATGTGCTGGCATTTCAGCGATAGTTAAAGTATGAGTCTTTGTTCCTCCAATTTCCTCAACAAGGTCAAACTCAGTCTGTAATGTATCAAGACCAACCATAACCCTGCCAGCCCCAAATGCAACCCAAGTTCCAATGCCAAAAAGTGTGCCAGGGTTTGTAGCGACAACTGAAGTGTAGATTGAGCCGACAGGATAGACTGCATTTATAATGCCAAGCGTTTCCATCTGTGCCGCTGCATTAGCACCAGCAATTAAAGCCCTGCCTGCTGCTGTTATAGCTCCCTCCGCCCATGTATCAACACCAGTCGTATAAGCCATCTTATCTGCTGCTGTGCCAAGTCCAGCGATGCTGGTTAAGGTTGCATCGGATGCTTGTTTACCATCAATCTGTGTCTGAATGGCAGAAGTTACACCATCAACAAAATTAAGTTCTGTCCCAGTTGGAAGCACTGAAACTGCACCAAGCGTGAATGGGGTTGGGATGGTTACTGTGCCAGTAAAGGTTGGAGAGGCAAGGTCTGCCTTCCCAGTCTGCAATTCTGTAACATGTGCCGCAATAACTCTTAATTCAACCACAGTCCCAGAAGCATGACCTGCGGCAGAAGTTCCATCATAACCTCTGGTTAAGGATGTAAAAGCGTCTGTAGTTCTTGTGCCAACCAGAATCCTTTCGTCTTCTATTGTAACAACAAAATTAGAAGCAGGGAATAAAGCTCCCCCACCAGCCGCCACACTTAAAGAAGTATCTGCAGCCAGTATTGATGCAGCCAGTGATGACTTTGCTCGGTTTGTAACTTGAAGGTAAGCCATATCAATACCTCCTCTTAGGTTATTTCACAATCTATTGTGAATTGTATTATGTCGTTAATTGCTAATGGAATACCTGTAAAGTCTCCATGAATTATCAAAGTCCCAACAGTGGCAGCTGTAAAATTCCCAGCATTGGTGATTGTCTGAGTAGACGCAGAAGTTATAGATGCCACCCACCTAATTTTATCTGCTGCAGGTTGTGTTCTGGTTGCCACCACTCTTGCTTCAGCTGCCTCTACGAATAAAGTGGTGTCCGCTTTTGCTGCAGTTCCTGCTCCAGTTCCCCAACCAACATAATCACCAGTTGTCTGAACCGTCTCATCCAGTTTGTCAACAATCCATCCCTCTCCAGCACTTGTTAAAACTGTAGCCATTTAATTATCCTCCTAATTAATGAATTTTTTGTTTTGGAAATCACACCCAAGTTTTCCCATTTGCCTGTTTTAGCTCTGAAAATTCTTGCTGAAATTGTGGAATTTTTATTTTTGGCTATTATTTGCATTGTCTGTTCTCCTTGTGTTATTTACTATTCACTTCGTATTACTCACCATTATTAGTATATTCAGCACTTCATCTCTTCTTTACTTTAATACTAATCTCTCTCCACACCATTCAGAAACCAAAAGTATTTCAGTTGCTCTCAAAGTAGGCTCTATTGAGATACTCCATACTATTGCTATCGTCCAGTGAACTATTGCCATTGTTACAAGAGCAGGTCTGATTGATGCTCTCCAGTTTGCAACCCAACCACTCACCTTACCCTCAATCACATCTCTATTAAACCATCCAGTCTTTGTAGTAGTCCACTTTGCCAGCGCCTCTATGTAAGCAGGTAGGACTTCTGGCTTTGTGGTTGCAAGACTCCCGATGGTTCTTTCAGGACTATCCTGCTCACCTTTGATAAACTTCTTCTTCACAAAGTCAAATACAGGTGGAAGAACCAATCCACCAAGTGCCATAATTGCATCTATTCCAAATATCATCATGACCTCCCATTGTTGTCTATACTATAATGATTTCCGTCACCAAACCCCCCACCCCATCTACATAAAGGATGTAAGGATTCCCAAAACACCCCAAAAGGTTTATGTGCTTCTGTGTTGGTTAAATATGCACCTTCTTTTGTAAATAGGTTTATATCAATGGCAAGACGAGCATAATGGTTTGAGTTTATTTTATGTCCGTCTCTTGCCCATAAATCCCCACCTGTTGTATGATACCCTTTATGCATCTCATCAAGCAATTTTGGGATAAGGGTCATGAAAAGACTCTGCTTTTCTCTTAGTGTCATTTTAACCCCCTAATGTCATCATGTAAGGCGTTTAACTTATCAATTAATCTGGATTCAAGACCAGATATTTTCTCAATCAAAACTTCAAAATGATTACCAGGATTACTTTTCCTGTTCTCTAAATATTTCCACACAATTCTAACAAGAATTTGAGTTCCTACAACACCACCTAC